>Ga0214473_10000032_pt1 | contig 189213 bp, 162 predicted proteins | sample RVTome_7_FD_203509 | JGI IMG/M metagenome (GOLD analysis project Ga0214473, IMG submission 203509) | Soil microbial communities from uranium-contaminated site in the Upper Colorado River Basin, Wyoming, United States - RVT98D197 | ecosystem: Environmental > Terrestrial > Soil > Contaminated >...
ATTGCGGTAAGACTGCTCAGCCGCCAACCGGTTGCGATAGACAAGGCCTTTTTTCAGGAGCGGATTGAAGGGGCTCTCGCTATCCGCAAGCCCATCCTTACTCCCGAGACTGCCGCCGGCGCGGCCGAAGCCGGAGGTGGCCCTTTTGGCCAAAGGGCCACCTCCGGAGCCAGGGCCACTAATAGTGGCGCGGGGGCCACTAATAGTGGCGCGGGGACCACTAATAGTGGCGCGGGGACCACTAATAGCTGTCGGCTGATCCACGCTGAGGGAGATTTGCTGCCCGGCCTTATTTGCGATAGATATGGCGATTACCTGGTGCTCCAGCTGAATACCGCCGGCATGGAGAGGTTCAGGGATTGGATCATTTCCATGCTCAAGGATCTCCTCGCACCCCGGATGATGTACGACCGCAGTGATGCCGGGGCGCGCGCGCAAGAAGGCCTGCCGGATTCCACTGGTCCCATCGTCGAAGATGGCTCTTCAGCCACCGGAGCCGAAGCCGCCGAAGCCGCCGAAGGTGACCCTTTGGTCAAAGGTGGCTCTTTAGCCAGGGAGGGTATATTTCCCGACCTTATCGAGATCCGGGAAAACGGTATTAAGTTTTTAGTCGATGTCAAAGGAGGGCAGAAGACCGGTTTTTATCTGGATCAGCGCGATAATCGCTCCCTTATCAGGGGGTTGGCGCGAGGGAAGAAGGTGCTCAATTGCTTTTCTTATACCGGCGGGTTTTCCATCGCTGCCTCGCTCGGAGGGGCCGAGGCGGTAACCTCGGTAGAGGCCTCGGCAGAGGCCTTGGCGTTATGCAAAGAGAACCTGATCCTTAACAACATCCCTTTAGATAGCCAGCGATTGGTCAAGGCGGATGTCTTTCAGTTTCTCAGGGATGAGCAGGATGACTACGACCTTATCATTCTCGACCCGCCTGCCTTTGCCAAACGCAAGGGGCAGGTCAAGGGGGCGATCCGGGGGTACAAGGACATAAACCTCTATGCCATGAAGCGAACCAAGAAAGGTGGGCTGATCCTTACCTGCTCCTGCTCACAGCACATCGATGCAGCGCTCTTCCAAAAGATACTCTCATATGCTGCTGTTGACGCACGCCGCCAGCTACAGGTCTTGGGCCTTTGGGGGGCGCCTCAGGACCATCCCGCTGCGCTCAATCACCCCGAGGGTGCGTATTTAAAGACCTTTTGGCTGCGGGTGGTGGAGTAGCTAAGTTAGAACTCTATGAGGAAGGGGTTCCGGGGTTCGAGGGGTCTAGGGTGCTAGTGTAAAAAAAAGAAGAAAAAAGTTTTAATTATTATTCATATCTCAGCGCCTCGATAGGATTGAGCTGTGCTGCCTGGCGGGCCGGCCAGAGGCCGAAGCCTACCCCGACAAAGAGGGAAAAGGTCGTGGCCAGCACTATCGCAAATATCGAGACCTTTGTCGCCCAGCCGGCCAGGAGGGCGAGCAGAAAGGACATCCCGATGCCGCAGAGGATGCCGGCTATGCCCCCGCTCATGGTCATCAGTACGGCCTCGATGAGGAATTGCACCATGATATCCTTCTTGCGCGCCCCGATCGCCTTGCGAAGCCCTATTTCCCTGGTCCGCTCCGATACCGACACCAGCATGATATTCATGATGCCTATGCCCCCGACTAACAGGGAGATGGCGGCAATGGAGCCCAGCAGCCACGTCATGGTCCGCGTGGTGCTCTGGAGGGTTGCCTGGATGTCCGCCATGTTGCGGATGTTAAACGTATCTTGTCTGTCTTTAGTAAGGTTGTGGCGTTTTATAACGAGTTTGCTTATGGCATCTTGGGCCTCATCCATCAAAAGAGGATCTCGCACCTCCGCATCGATAAAATCGACATATTGTTTTCCGAGTACTCGATACATGGCGGTCGTAACCGGGATAACCACTACATCATCTTGATCACGAAAAGGGGATGCACCTTTTTTCGGCATGACGCCGATGACCTTAAAATTGATGCGATTTATCTTTATTGCGGCATTGATTGGATTGGCATCGCCGAAAAGGTTTGTAACGACCGAGGTGCCGAGTACGACGAGCTTATCCCGCTTGCGCAATTCGTCCTCGGTAAAGAACCTGCCGATTGCCGGGATTGCTGCCCGCATCGGTGCGTAATTGGTCCCGGTGCCGAGGACCTGTGTATTCCAGTTTTTGTTGCCGTAGACGAGCTGGCCACGGCCGCTGACCGAAGGGGATACTCTGCTGATCGTACCCGTGAGCTTTGCTATCGCATCCGCGTCCTGTAAGGTAAAACGGGTGACTGTCCCGGCCTCCAAGGCTACCCCACCCATCTGGCTGGCGCCGGGCCTTATCGATAGGAGGTTTGATCCCAGCGAGGCCAATTGTTTCGTGATAGACTCCTTCGCCCCTTGCCCCAAGGCCAGCATGGCAATGACCGAGGCAATGCCGATCAGTATCCCGACCATAGAGAGGAACGAGCGCATTTTGTGGGAAACGATTGCATGGAGGGCCTGACGGAAGTGGTCTATGAACGCCGCCTGTGCCAACGTTTGTCGCGATTCGGACAAGATAGCATCGATGGAAAGACCCTGCGGCATGGCAACGGGTTTTTTACGCCTGGCCCTCTTCCTCTCATCGGCGACGATCTCGCCATCTCGCATACGGATGATCCTCCGGGCGCGCGCCGCTATCTCCTGCTCATGGGTGACCATGAGGATGGTCTTGCCCTTGCGATTCAGATCCTCCAATAAGGCGATGATCTCTTCCTCGCTTTTCGTATCGAGATTTCCCGTGGGCTCATCCGCGAAGATAATAAACGGTTCGTTTACCAACGATCTGGCGATAGCCACCCGCTGTTGCTCGCCGCCTGATAATTCATTGGGCCGGTGGGATTCCCTCTGCGCAAGGCCGACTTCCCGCATCTTTTCATGGGCCTTTTCCTTGAGGTGACGCCTTCCGGCGTAGATCAAAGGGAGCTCCGCATTTTCCACGGCGCTGATGCGGGGGAGAAGATGGAATTGCTGAAAGACAAAGCCTGCCAGCCGGTTTCTCAATATAGCCAATTCGTCGTCGCCTAGCTCGGTTATATCCCTGTCGCCTAAAAGGTATGCGCCGGAATCGGGCCTATCCAAAAAGCCCACGATATGCATGAGGGTTGATTTTCCCGAGCCCGAAGGTCCCATAATGGCCACAAATTCTCCGGGAGTAATCTTTAAGGAGACATCACGCAACGCGTGCACCTCTACGGCGCCCATCTTATAGGTCTTTGTTATATGCCTTAGTTCGATCATCTGCCTTTCCTAGCGGTTGCTTCGGCTCAAGGGCGCGAGCATGTGGTCATGGACGGCGCGATGGTTGCGATGGCCGCCGGCGGGGCATGAAAGGATTCGTTCCCGACCCCGTATCTTTTGCGGGTTGATAATCTTGAGTCACGATGGTTATTGTGTCCTTAGTTTCCAGCCCTGAAACAACCTCTACATTCTTATCATCCGAAATGCCGAGCTGGACTCTGTGAATAACAGGTTTTTCGCTGCTCCCGGTGCTTATAAGGACAAAGCTCCCCTCCGCATCTTGTTTTACTGCCTCAAGGGGTATGAGGAGGACATTTTCTTTGCTTTGCTCTACGATGTTTATGGTAGCGCTCATGCCTGAGCGAAATATCGCCGGTACTTTTTCAGGGAGGATGTCGACTTTATAAATGGTAACATTATTTACAATCGTCGATTCATAGGCTATGTGGTCGATTGTCGCCTTTACTTTTGTATCAGGATAGGCATCCAAGCTGATAAGTGCTGCCTGCTTGAGCCTTACCTTGCCGATATCGGTTTCGTCCACCTGCGCCTGAACAATAAGGCGATCCGACAACACAATGATTGCATCGCCGGAAGTCACTGTTTGGCCGGGCTCTACGGCCCGCACTATTACTTCGCCCTTAATGGGTGCGATAAGCGGCGTGGGTTTATACACCTCCTCCCAATATGCCAACTGCTCCTTGTTTTGTGCCCTCGCGGCATCCAACAGGGCTGCCCTTTCCGTAGAACTCATCAATGCCAAGGTCTGGCCGATTGTTACCCGATCGCCCTCATGGACCAAGACCTTTTCAATCCTGCCGCTGATCGGCGGCTTTATCTCTAAACGGTTTTGAGGCTGAACGGTTCCCGTAGTCGATATGCCCGTTTCGATTGCACCGTATACGGGGTTTATCAGTTTGATGCCCGCGGCCGGAGACTGTTTTTGTTTTAGAGCTATCAAGAAAATCACACCTAAACCGGCGGCGATCAGTAAGGCGAGAACGATCTTCCATTTTTTATTCCGCATGGTCTAATGTCCCTCCTTGTGCCTGGATCCACTGGGCTTCCGCAATAACTGCCGCAGCCTGGGCATCCAAAAAGGCTTTTTGGGCTTGCACCAAATTATCCTCGATGATGGTCCAGTTATCGAATGAGATAAGGCCATTTGAATACTGTGCTCTGGTTATCTTCGCCCGTTCTTCAGTTGCTTGCAGGAATTTTTTGAGCACCGCAACCGTATCCATTGAATTCTGCCACGCAGTCCAGGCTTGTTCTAAGGTCAGGATGACGCTGTCGCGGCCGCTCCTCTCATCTGCCTGTGCCTGGTTCAATGCGGCCCTGGCCTTAGACACCGCTGCCCACCGGCGGCCGCCTTCAAACAGCGGAAACGTGAGGGTTACACCAACCAACCATTCATCATTACCTGGCGGCCAGTTAGAATCTGTCCTTCCCGCTTGGGCATTGGCGTAGACCTGAGGGAAGAATTCCGCCTTGGCGGATTTTAAGCTGAACTGCGCCGCTTCTTTTCTGACAATCAGGACTTCCAAAGAAGGATTGTCTGGCGCCAGGGCTTCGAAATGAGGCCTCTCGTGATTCTGGTTAATACTCTCAAGATTCCCTGTTACGCGTATTGGTTTTAATGCCGCTCGTCCCAGTTCCTTACTTAATTGTCTCTGAGCTACGTCAATCGTACGCCTGGCCTGCGTGACATCAAATTCAGCCTGAGCTAAATTTGCCTGGGCTGTCAATAGCGAACCCCTGTGTTCCCTCCCTCCTTCATAAAGCAATCCCACCAGATCCGCATTCTGCTTTCGCCTCGTGAGGATATCGTCTGTGATAGTCAAAAGTTCCTGGGCCTTTAAAAGCTCGGCAAAGGCGGTGCGTAATCTCAACCTGATATCGGATGAAGTTACATTATAGTCATATTGTGACGATTTTACATTCTTTGCCGCGGCCGCGATATCATAGGGGGTTTTGAGTCCGTCGAAGAGCAACTGTTGTGCCGTGATGCCATATGCAGACGTCTTAGTTGTATTGTTCAGATGTGACTTGGAGGCGCTTTGGCTCACCTCAGTGCTGATCTGGGGCAACATAGTGCTGATGGCAATGGCCTTGTCTGCTTTAAACTGATTGACGACTTCTTTAGCGGAGATCAGATCAGGGTGATTCTTCTGTGCCTCTTTGACGCAGTCTTGCCAGGAAAGAACTTCTTGAGCTCCTACTTCACTCAGGAAAAAGCAGATGCACGAGGACACTATTGTGAGGAAGAAGATATTATACCTTCTCATTCTCTCTCCATTTCTTCTTGCAGGCTTCCAACCCTATCCTTTTTTAGACACCGAAAAGACAAAAAGGTTGCATTAACGGATACCAATTCTTGCGCAATGCAGCCGTGAACGGTCTTGAAAACGTACTGTATACAAGCAACGGCAGAGTGAGATAGCATATCTTTATCTTAAGTTAAACTTTAGAGGCATCATCCTTACTTTTTCCCGGAACTTTTCTTAGATAATTCTTTTTTTACCGTAAAAATATGTTTCTCAAACTTGTTCAAAAACTTGGCAAAATCATCTACGGGAAGAAGGCTAATCATTTTGCTCTGGTGTGCAGGCCCGGAAATAAGGACTACTTTATCACCCGACTTGATATTAAGCGCCTTTCTTGCTTCCGAAGGAATAACGATTTGTCCCTTAGTCCCTACCGTCGCCAACCCATAAAACTTAGGGTGATCTTCCATCTTCGTCTCCTCTAAAAGCGATTGCTGCTAAATATACTTAAGCATACTTTGTATAAAATGTATTATTTTTCATACTAATTATACAAAGTATAAAAATCTTGTCAAGTACTATTTTTTATGCCCTCTGGTTCATGAGCGCTTAACGTACCCGTTCCCTATATCTCAAAAGGGTATCGGCTGGTTGCATTCGGGTGCCATTTTACCTGTCTTATTTCCTTGTGAGCTATCTCAGAGGTCAACAATCTTCTACTACAACCGATATTTATAGGGTTTTGAAGCAAAGATGGCGCAATGGGAGTGGCAGCAGATATTGATGGTCTGGAAATAAAATGCCCTTTCCCCGGACCAAGGGGAAAGGGCATTAGTCAAACATATGCTGGTACGTTTAATCCCACAAGAGGCAGATGATGCCCATGATGAAGCCCAAGCCGTCCCACGACAGGTATTGGACTACCTCCCAGACAGGAAGGCCTGAGGCGGCGAAGTAGGCCATGCTCAGGTCGCCCAGGGTGATGCACAATACGCTGAGAGCGCCGGCAGTCCACCGCACGCCGAGATTACTTCCCAGATAGACCCGGACGTTGGCCAGGACCACGAGCATGATAAACAGGGACATATAGATCAAGACGCTCATCAGCGCCGTTGCGCCGGCGTAGAGGGTGTAGAAGAACCAAAGGCCGATTGCAGCCAGTGCGGCAAAGACCACCAGCACTATGATCCAGTCTACGACGGAAAGGGTATATCCCTGTTTCATGAGGCCGACGAACATCAGGACCACGGACACAAGAAATATGAACCGCGCGAGGTAGTGTAAGCCGAAGATCTGCCATGGCGTTGTAGATAGCAGCCCCACAATTATGGCACCGCAAAAAAAGAGGGCCCCTGCACTGAGTATCAAATGGAACTTTCCTCTGAGGGTGTCCAGCCGCAGATGAAAAGCCTTGCCCACTCCAGCTACCCCGAAGCACAGCATAATGATTACTGCGCCCCACTTCCAGAGGGGGTCGCCGAGAGCCAACAACGCCACGCTACCCACAAGAGAGAGCGCCATCACTATCCATATGAGAGCCCGAAATGCCTTCATGCTAGCCTCCTTTCTTGGAGAACACCTCGATTAAGGATAACCTTTCAATAACGTCACCATTCTTTTCACGGAACTCTTGAAGCTGGTCGTTGAGCCAGTGTCTGCCGACGATGACCTCCATCTCTTTCAGGAAATCGACGGCCCGTTCCCTAAAGACCTTCAGGGCATCATTGGCGCTCTGATTGCCCTCACCAGTCAATTGCAGTTTGATTCCCTCCGCAAGGTAGGAGGCCGATCCGCCGAAGCTCTTTTGCAGGGATTTCTCTACGGGTTTTTTCCCGAGCTTTTTCGCTATCGCCTCTACCAGATCGTTCCACGGGGAGAGGAAATCCTTGAAATCCGTCGATGAACGCATCGATCCGGCCGTCGAGGCAAAGGATTCTATCTTCCCGGACAGGTAATAATCCACGTGCTGCGCATCTTCCCACATCGTAGAGATATCTACCGGGCTCCAGTGTTTTTCGAGGTCGTAAACACCGAAAGGTGTGCCCTGAAAGAAAAAGCAGTAACGGCGATCTCCATTCCCTTTGTGTATGCACAGGTGGCCGGTGGGGTTTTTCTCCATGAGCTTGCCGAGCATCTTGTCCAGATGAAAAACGGTGACGGAAAGCCCCTGCCACACCTTCTCGCCCTGAAAAACGGATAAGAATGCGTGTGCCAATTCGTCACCCAGGAGATAGAAGTTCAGCGTGGCATCGGGGGAATCCATGATCGCATGGACCTCCCGCACCGTAGGCGCCCTTCGGTCTGAGGAGACAAGAGGCATACCCCGGTAGAAGAGCACCTGGTTACGACCTTTCGGCGTGGTGATCCTGGCCTCGCCCGAGTACTTCTTCTCCTGGACTTCGGCGAGGAAGGCATCGAGGTCGAGGGTTTTCCGTTTGAGGTCCCGGAGCAAGGTGTTTATCTTCACGGAGTGATCCAAGGAGATAACGGCCTTCGTTTCTTTCTTCACCGCATCGAGGATAACGGGCCTCTGCCATTTTGTTTCGAGGACCTTTCGCTCCTCAAGCGTCAAGTCCTTGATAACACAGGTTCCGGTCTCCCAATCGTAGATCTTCTGGAGCTCATCGTTGCCGGTTCCCCAGGTTGACTCCACGAGGAGGATCTCCCCCTCGATAAAGGTCACGCTTACAAACCCGTCCGTGGGCCCGCGAAACTCTATTTTGCCCTCAGGTATCTCGATCAACGACTGTTTGAGGATCTCTACGAAATTTCCCTGTGCCGTCTTCTCCATTGTTTCCTTGTCCCTTGTGTCAAGAAATAATAAAGAAAAGGTGGTTATATGTCAAGCATAATTTACAGGATATTGTAAAGAAATTCAGCACTATACCCTGCCATAAGGGCGAAGATAAAGGTATTATTGTACCTATCAAGCAGCAAAAACCATGCCTAAAAAGTTCAATCCCACCCACGTGTCGCGTCCCGCCAAAGGCGGGATAGTTTACTTTGCTACCTGCGGCTTCTGATCTTTGCCAGCAGCCTGAGTATCTCCAGGTAGAGCCAGATCAATGTCACCATCAGGCCGAAGGCCGCATACCACTCCATAAATTTGGGCGCTCCGGATGCGGCACCGTTTTCGATAAAATCGAAATCCAGCACCAGATTGAGGGCGGCTATGGTGACTACGAAGAGGCTAAACCCGATGCCGATGAGCCCGCTGTCGTGGATGTAGGGCATGCGGATGCCGAAGAGCCCCAGCACGATCGTGATAAGATAGATTACTGCGATGCCCCCTGTGGCAGCTACCACCCCCAGTCTAAAATTGGCCGTCACCTTGATTATTCCCGATTTATATACCAACAAGAGACACAACAAGGTCCCAAAGGTCAAGGCGACTGCCTGAATGACGATCCCGGGAAATTGCGCCTCAAAAAAGGCGGATATGCCGCCGATGGCAAGCCCTTCCAAGACGGAATAGAGGGGAGCCGTCACCGGGGACCATTGTTTTTTGAATATGGTAATGAACGCAACGATCAGGCCGCCGAAGATCCCGATGTAGAGCCAGGGCATGATCGCCTGCGGGTTCCCGCTGGTGAAGAACTGCCGCCAGACCCAGGCAGCCGGTATCAGCAGGAGCGCCAGCATCAGTAGTGTCTTGTTTACGGTCCCTTGAATGGTCATTGCCCCGGCAGGATCGGCTATCCTGGGGAGGGCGGTGAAGGTCTTGGCATTCAATGCAGGGTTTGCTGTGCGCATGATATCCTCCTTGTCTTAACTATAATGGGGCCAGGCAAGCTTTCATGCCTGGCCCCATCTTGATTTTTTTGGCAAGCGGCGATTAAATCGCTGCCTGACAATCAGAAGGTTATAGCCGCCTTGAGCCCGATGGCTACGACGCTGCTGTCCGTCTCGAAATCGAAACCTTGCGTCACACCGGTGTGCGCCGTTCCGTCCAGCGTGCCACCTGCCTTGGAGAAGGTACACTGGGCGAAGATGGAAAGCGATCCATCGATTGCCGGCGTGATCTTGCCCGAGAGCGCCGTAATCTCGCCGAAGACCTTGAAGAGATAGCCGCCGCTGTTCAAATCATCGTCGAAATGGATTCGAGCTGCGCCGCCGAATCTCTCTTTGTAATCGACATGGCCGAAGACGATGGGTCCCCCGAGCAGGCCGAGCTTGATGTCGCCGCCGAAGATGCCGTACTGGTAGCCCTTGAACGTGCTGGTAAGGCCGAAGACCGGCGCCACGGTATACATGATGAAGTCTATCTTATCCGTTGCACTGGAAGCAATGCCTATAACGTTGAACGGCTCATCAAAGCGCGAGGTATGGTAGTCCCAGCGCACGCCGGCTACAGCTGAAATATCCTTGATAAACGAGAGGTCCTTGACAAAGGCGTATGATGCCAGGAAATCGGCCGACCACCGGTTATCGGAATTATCGAGATCCCAGCTCCTCCGGGCGACAACGGCATTATATACCTCGCGCATATCGTCACTCGTGAGATTCGATGTCAAGCTGCCACCCAGGGCCAATTTAAGGCGGCAGGTCACGTCAACGGGGAGCTCAAGGCCGGTATAGATGCCGGAGAGGCGCGGAGGCTCCATGTCGATCTTTGTTACACCGAGCAGGGGGGCCCCGCGGGTGTTAAAGGTGTAATGGGTATCGATGGCGTCAAAGGCATACCCCACACTCAACGCCGGCTTGAACCAGGGGGCCCAATAGGTGCCTTCGCTGCCCTTTTCCCCGGCAAAGGCCGCCGAGACAAACAGGACCATACAGAGCACAGCTACAATCCCGATCATGATCTTTTTCATGGCCATACCTCCTTCTACCTTAGATTGTTTTGGATTTTATACGATTCTTAAGACCCCTCAACCCCTTTCTCACCCTCGCGGGTGAAACTATGCCTTACGCTATAACAACAGCATGAAAAGTCAAGCATTTTTTAGTCGATTGCCTTTTCCTCTCTCCTTTTCATCTTCCAGGTAAAGGTAAAACGGGCAACCTCCTCTCCTTCCTGTGAGTATCCAATTGTTCTGCACAATACCTCCTGAGGCTCCCCGGTTTTTACCGCCTTTTTTACCGTCGCGGCGATGCGCCTGCCGTCGTTGCAGACAAAGGTCGTCAGATCCATAGCTTTGGCCACGAACTCTCCCGTGCAGTCGCCGACGATGATGGCGATTGACGGCTCGAGTTTATAGGTGTACATCTTGACCAAGGCGCCGGTGCTCAGCTCCGCCGCCATGCCCAAGACGGCCCAGAAGGTCGATTTAAAAGGATTCTTATTGCGCCATCGATAGGGGACAGTGACTGTGCACGATTCCTCATTCAATTCCCTGATCCGCATGCCGGTGAGGAAGTTCAAGGGCACCTGGAAAAGCATCACGATCTTGAAAATCACGCGGTTGCCCAAGACCCGCTGGACGTACCTTAACTTCTTTTGATCAAATTGGAAATCCATCGCCTCCTCCTCGCTTGCTTACCGCAGCTGCTGAAAAGAGTGGTTATGACATTAATTCCGAATAAATATTCGACCCTACTGCTACCGTACCGTGTATCGAAATCAATTCTTTTTCTGAAGCTTTTCTATTTCCGGTTTGATCTTTTCTATCTCCTCTGCGGCTAATTTGATGCCGATTTTTTGTAACTGCGGAGCATATTTCTCATTCATTATTGTCCCGGTTTCTTGCATTACCGTTGGTGTTGTAGAAATAAATTTCTGCCCAATCGGACTTTCATAAAATGCTATTAACTCCTTTATTTCTGCGACAGTAAAGTGCTTTGAAAACGCAGGATAATAAACATTGTTAATAAGTTCATTCATCGGTATTACTTCAGTTATTTTTACCTTCATTCTTTTAACATAACTTCCCATAGCCTGTTCAAAGAGCTGTCTCAATCTTTCTTTTTCTTCCGGTGTGGTATCGCCTATTTTTTTTATGGCTTCCCTGAACGATACAACAAAGCCTTGCTGAAGCTGGACAATCATTACGTTGAGTATTTGGTTGTATTGAGCTTCAATATTTGTTGCCTTAAAAAATTTTTGATACACTTTAAGTTCTACTTTTTTATCTTGAGCCTTGGCACATGGGCATGTTGCAAAAAAAACAAGTAAAGATAGGAAAGTAACTTTCATAGTTTTAGGTAATTTTTTTGTCATTGCACTATCTCCTTTTTGGTTTTATAAAATCTTAGCCGCGCTGCTGCCTCAACTCAGCAGTGCGGCTACCTCTTCCGCTGCAAAGAGTAGTTATGCCGTTAATCGCAAGTTGTCAAGGATAAAGTTTGACCCCTTTTCCTTTTTTTGAAGTCACGTTGGATTACTGAAAAAAGATGCTCGATTCCATAAATCTTACGGATGTCTTTTCATGCGCACGATATTCGATGAGATCGATTCTCTCTTTAGTCGCTTTGATCTCGACGACAAGTTTAGAGAAGGTCCATTGACCCGCAGCTTTTGAGGCCACGGCATAAATCGTCCCCTTGCCAATGGGGCCTGATATAGGAATGGCCAAATCGGCCTGTCCCGACGAACCGCTCACGCTGATGCTCCCCATGACAAAGATCCCCGCCTCGATCGGGGATCCCAAGGCCTTTACGACAGCCGGATGGGCCCGCGCCGTCGCCAGGGCATCTTTGTACACGTCGGATGATTTTACCATGCCGAAAACTAGCGTTAGGATGAGCATGATAAAGGCGGCGAAGAGGGCCAGGAATCCAAGGCAGGCGACAGGGACGAACCATTTCCAGTTTCTCTGCCACCACGTGCGGGATTTTTCTTGGGGTAATGAAGGGTTTGTTTTTAGTTTCATATCGTTTGCTTGCCCCGTTCCTGCCCGCGACTTACTTCATAAACTCGAACTGGGTCAGCGCCTTCTCTGCCTCCACCAGCACGCGCCAAAGGTTTTCGCTCTCCCCCAAGCCCAGCTTGATGAGAAAAGAGGCGATGCTCAGATCCGCGCGGGCCTGGAACAGCTCCACCTGTCTCAGGAAATCTCCGTTCTTGTCCTTTGCCGCGGCGAGATAGGCATCGAGAAAGACCTCTTCCGGGATTGCCTGGAGGATCTCCGGATAAGGGAAGAGCTGGTTGCGGAATTGCGCGAGAAAGGTCCCCACGTCGAATGCCGGCGGAAGGCAGTCGGAGCTGTTGAAATCGATGGCAGCCACATAGAGGGTCTCCCGCTTGTGCGCCTTGTCCTGGCCGATGTAGATGTTCTTGGGATGAAAATCCCCATGTCCCTGGACCAGCTGTTCGGGATGGTCCTTGAACAGGGCGATCTCCGCTTTCTGCACTGTTTCCATGATCTCCCGCGCCCTGCGCTTATGGGGATGGTTAATGTCCTCGAAATGTCCGACATACCGCGCCAGTCGCTTTGGCTCTCTCTCGAGGAATTCGTCAGGTGGGGTAATTTGCAGCCGCAGGTTGTGGAGGCTCGCCAGCCACTGCGCCGAAAGCTGAACAAAGAACCGCGCATCTTTTATGTCCGAGCGGATCAACTTTTCGACAAGCGAGTTGCCCCGGAGGCCCTCTTCGATGAGGACCATATTTTCTTTGTCTTGTTCGATCAGCCTTGGAACCCTGTACCGTCCCCTATCGAAGCCGTGACGGGCGATCTCTTCCGTAATGTAAAAGGCCCTTTCGGCCGATTGCCATGTTTTAACGTCCTGGAACCGCCTAATGACGATCCTCTCTCTTGTCTCATCCTCGCCTTTGGTGCCGATGGTAATCTCATCGACCCGGACAGTGGCACCCGCCTTCGGGATCTCCTTGAAAAAGGGGCGACACCGGCCCTTTTTGATTTCCTCGACCAATTCCTCTATGGTTTCCACCGGGTGATCGAAGAGGGTCGGATAGGAGCCTGCATAGTTCGCAGCGTGGGTATCCGTTCCCGCAATAGCGGTGAACCTGTAGTGATGCCAGTCCCTGAGGCCCCGTGTATTTTCGGCAACGGAATGGTTGGAGCTGAAGATCTCTACGCCGTCGAGAAGGGGGTTCAGGAATGTTTCCTTGCCCGGTTTCTTTCCTTTTCTATAAGGATGGGCCAGTACCAGCGCCGCATGGGGGTACTTGGCCCTGATATCGGCGAGAAGCGTTCCCTTGGGGATGATTTCCGCTGCCCCGTATACGAGCACATCCCCTGCATCGGCAGTAGAAACCTCCTGGCCGGCGAGGATCAGAAAATAGTCGGGCACCTCCACCGTCTTTCGGAAAGCCTTTAACTCATCCTTTAACCAGAGGAAGTGATGATCGGTGAAGATGACGCCTTCGAGACCTTTCTTGAAAATCTGTTTGACCAGACTTGCCGCGTTGACGTGGCTGCACGCAGAATGCTCGGAGGTGTGACAGTGCATCTCCAGCAACATGGGGTAAACCTTGGTCCGCTATCCCCGCTTATACAAGCCGATAAGCTGTCCGTCGCCAAGGATATGCCCCTTCATCGCTTTTTCCAGGTCCGCTTTTGTTGAATTCGGGCTGATGCCGAAGGTGGTGTCCAGGGCGTATACCTTAAAGTAGTAGCGGTGGGTGCCGGATGGTGGACACGGCCCCCCATAGGCGTGCTTTCTGAAGTCATTCATACCCTGTACGGCCCCTGCGGGAACGGCATTCTCTTTGATCTCTTTCACATTCGGATCGATATTCCAGATCACCCAGTGGACCCATGTCCCCACCGGCGCATCGGGGTCGTCGCAGATCAGGGCGAGGGACTGTGTCCCCTGCGGGCAGTTGGCAATCATAAGGGGTGGATTGATGTCCTTCCCATCGCAGGTATACTGCCGGGGAATATTGCCGTTATTTTGAAACGCGGTACTCGTTATTTGTATCGCAGCCATTGCACTCACCTCCTTACCTAATGATACAGTAAAAAGCAAAACCATAACCATGCATGGTATTGCTATTAATCTATAACCCATTTTTCCCCTCCTTTCACGTTAAGCTATCCTCAATCAAGGCCTGGCCAATTTCTTCTGTATCTGACGGATTTTATAATTTTATGCACGTCCTCCACGACCCCATGACCACTTTTTAGGGTCCCACCTTAGCCGGGCTGATGAAAGGGGCTGTCGGGAGCAAACTGGTTCAAGGAAAAGCTCCAGATGGTCGATCGCCTTATCAAAAGTCTTATATGATTCGAGGCGGCTTCGTCTTAGGAATGCCGTCCATTGTGCCTGTTTCTCTTTTGAAGATTTAAACTCCTTGCTAAAGATGGACTTTCTCTCATCGATCGGAGTCCCTCTTCTCTTAAAGGTCTTAACAATGGCCTTACGGAGAAGATGCATTTGAAAAGACTGATGCGATGCAAGAAACAGGATGTCATAAACGTCCTTCATCCGGCTGGTTAAGATATTCAATTTGACGAGGGACTGGAATTTCTCCGCAATTGCCGATTCGTTGGAGTAAACCTTCAAGCAGGGAGCAGGCTGGTCATCGAGCAATAAAGGGAATTCCATCTCAACAGGCCCCGCTACCAAGACATCCCCAAATGCAATATCAATCTGCAGCGTTTTTATGGCCTTATCCAAAGACCCTTTGAGCTTGGTCCTTATACCCCCGTAATCTGCGTCTTCCATCACGCCTTCGAGGCTGATACTTTCAGGAAAGAACCTGACCCCATCTTGTACATCGACACCGGCGATATCCTGAATCATGCTTTTTATAGTTCTCATATCGTTCGATTTGGACCTGACCAAGAAATCAATGTCCTTTGTCGGACGGACGAACGGCATCTCATAAACGAGAAACAACAAGGCCCCTTTTAGGACAAAAGCCGAATGGTAGGGTGAAATAGAGAGTCTGTAGAGGAACCTTTCCTGAAAGTACTGGAGAAGAACGGCATCAAAATCTCTCCTCGTTTCTCTTGCAATATTTGTAAGCCTTGCCCTGATTGATGCCCCTAAATCCTTTATCTCCCTCTTCTTCATCCCCCGCCTTTTCGTCATTGTCTGACCAGGGCCTTCAAATACGGCATCATGACCGTCTTCACCTGGCAAATCCCGGCATACTTTCTGAGCTTATTGACATCTGCCTCCTTGCGGGAGAGATAGGTTTTAAGCCCCTCGAGGGCAAGATCTTCCCCGTATTTGTTACGGTAACGAAACATATCGCAGATGGTTTTCTCTTTGTTGTAGATTTTTATAGTGCTAGGTGGCACTTTAATCCGTTCAATCCCGGGCTTATAAAATCTCTCTCTAAAATAGAAAACCCTCAGCGGCGGATAGTCCATCTTGGGCGCTTTGGCTGCGTTGGGGATGGCAACATAGATCTCCGAAGGATTGAACGTCGTGAGATCATAGAAGGCAAGGGCCGACGCAAGGCAGATCACGCCACGAGGAAGGGCCTTGCAGACATCGATCATTTCCTGGCTTATGGTGCTTCCGACACCCTGTATCCCGGGAAGAGGAACCATTACATCTCCGAGGTTTGCCAGTCGATAGAGACCTGGTTTAACCTTGATGATAGTCCCCTGTTTCAGGAGACGGGCAATATCCCGCGTCTGGAAGGAGACGGCCTTAAGCTCTTTCATCAGGGCATATCCGCCATGGTTCCTGAAATAAGCAATGACTTTTTCCATATCAGGCCGATGAATCGTTTTATCTGTCAATGTTATACATTGACAGAGCAATAGAATCAATCTGTTTTTTTCTCATATTTAGTAAGGTATCATAAATAGGGGGAATGGGGGGATTTGAGACTTATTGAAGGATGTCTCCCGCTGCATCAACTTATAATGTTATGGACGTCCCGTATGCCCCGCTTGTCATAGAGCAGCGCGCCAAAGGGAAGGTATCCCATCTCCTCCACCTCATGACCGGTTTGATCGGTGACAACGGTAGTGGAGTTGAGGTGATCGGTATGAAAGTAATGCATTATCCCTGCCCCCTCGACGGTGGTGTGCGCCTTAACGGTCTTAAGATTGCCAATAGGATGGTAGGCGCTAATGCTCATCTCCCATCCCCCGTTTGATATTTTTGCAACATACGCTCAAAAGCAACAATTTAAACTAATCAAACCAGTCAAACTAACCAGACTCTATCTTTTTACTATCTTGTCTCATGTCAAGGCCAGGCCCCAGTTAGTTTACTCGTTCCCCCTTGATTCCAGTTAGCTCCCCTTTTTAGTCTCCCCACATTCTTGTTAGAGTTCTCTCATTTTCTCCTATTGCATACCATTTGTTATTAATATGAAACCATTTTTGCTTTTCTAAAAAAAGTTTTTTTACTATTTTATTCTTAAACTGGCATTTTTCTTCTTCCAGGTTTGTTTTAAAAACAATCAAAAAAAATTCTCCATTCAAAGAAGCCGTCCCATTTGTGAATATCATTTCCTCATGATCGAAAGGTATCGTAAAGACTTTCTTCCAATCTTCTTGGCGACGCGGGTCTTTTGTTTTGTCATCCAAATAATTTGATTCATTTACATGCAGTGCAAAATCCCTATAAGAGCTTCCTTGAAGAATGAAAAAAACGTTATATCTTTGTATTAATGTTTTTCCTAAAAACTTCTGATCTTCTCGATAAGTGGTTTTTAAAACAAGATTCTCAAATAATTTTCCCCCTTTTACACTAAATATTTTAGTAATATATATGCCAATACCGGTACCTCCCCTTACGGGAAAGGTTAGTAATAAAAATGTGTCAGCGATAGTTTCACTTTTCTTAACTCCTTGAACGTGTATAATGGTTAAATTGTCAATAACCTTCTTGTTTTCAAGCAAGTTCAATATGACTCGACCTTTTCCAAGATCTTCTCTGATATTTATTGTATATTTTTGTTTATGAAAAATATCGTATATTTCTCGATAGAAAATATCATTGGAATTGTTAGCAAACGAAAAATTAATAGCGATGAGCAAAAACCATACTAATAATGTGAAATAAGCAAGAGTTTTCATGGCCATATGTTCCTGCTGAAGTCTGGATTTTTAACTGGATCCGGATTATATTTAAAGAATGTTGTTTCTTTAGTTTCATTTGTTATCACGAGAATGCCCTTGTTATAAGAACTCCAGTTAAACCCGATATCATCAGTATGCCGTTGGTATGTTGCATTCCAGAAATATGCGCCCCGGCTAGTGTCCAAAGGTGATAAAAATCCAGCGATTGCCCCCTTTATTTTTTCACTATGTACAGAGGCTAATGCTTGAGAGAAAGACTTATCCACCAGAGAGTTATAAATTGGGTCTCGAATCGCATTAAATCTGGGTCGACCACCCAAGGTCTCTAAAAAACCAGATTTAAAACTTACTCCCGCTCTTTTCATTATGTTTTCGAGTGTATCTGCTATCATCCTACCAGCATCAAAATCCTCCGCCTCACCCGCAATCATCGAATAAGCTTGTCTAAAAGCATCAAGAGGGCAGGTACGGGTAGTCATTCCTAGAAGCAAATTAGTAGACATGTAATTAAAAGTAATGTTTCCGCCATAAATTTGGTACGCCGCGACGCCTACGGTACCTAACTTTACATGACCGCTCCGATCACCAGCATTTCGACCCCATACCGAATTCCGAGTCCCACCGCTAAATCCACCAGATAGTGGCGCACTTAACTTGCCGTAGCCGAAATCGAGATCGAAAGACGATGAGAAACCACTGGAGCCGCCAAAGCCAAAGCTCATGCCAAAAAAGAAATGCCCGGTCGGATCGACATAGATCAGGGGATTATTGATGCAGTAGGCATAGCGGTTGAGGTTCTGGGGGTTGTAATAGTCCTGCATAATATGATCCGGTGAGATGAAGCGCCCCATGATGGGGTCGTAGAGACGTGCATTGTAGTTATACAGGGCAAATTCGGCATCGTACTCCTGACCGGTAAAGCGAAAGACTGATCGCCACTGCCCCCCTTGCCGGACATTGTCATAGAGCAGCGCGCCAAAGGGTAGATACCCCATCTCCTCCACCTCCAGGCCTGTTTGATCCGTAACCACGGTGGTGGAGCTCAAGTGGTCGGTATGGAAGTAGTGCATTCCAGAGCCTTCGACAGTGGCAATGCGCTTGCCATTGGCAAAGATATGCAGCAGGGGAGCGCCATCCCTTATCTCATAGACCCCGCCGATGTAGATGACCGTGCTGGTGGCAGAAACCTTCTTGATCCTGGTATCTTCCCCGTCATAGGTAATGGTGGTTTCCTGGCCTTTGAAGGTGATGTGCACTGGCATGTCATCCTGGTTGTAATCGACATGCCTTGTGTTGATATCGGCGATCTCCGGGCTATAGTCTATGCGCGTCGGCCTGCCGACGCTGTCTTGCTCTACAACCTGGTAGGCGTTTTTGCCGGTCTGCTGGAGGATGTTGCCGGCCAAATCATAGGTATAGGCCTGCTCATAGGAGCGGGTGGGATCAGCTGGACAGGCGGCCTGGGCGTTCGTGAGGCGGTTTACTGCGTCATAGGCAGAGCCGAAGGTGGCCTTTTGGCCAGTGGTGGTGACGGGAAGATTGCGTTGACTCGTCTGAATGGGATATTTGTTTGCGTTAGACAACATAGGCAACAAAGGCCTCTTTCCCTGCTATGGCGAACGTGGCACTTGCCAAGACCAGCAGCAGCACAGGAACCAGCAACAACGCTCTCTTCCTAATGCTCATCTCCCAACCCCCGTTTGATGTTTTTGTCATATAAACTCAAGGGCAACGATCTTTTCTTTTTTTGTCCTATGTCAAGGCCTGACCCCTATTAGTCCTCTCATGCCAAGGCCAGGCCCCAGTTAGTTCGAGGCCCCAGTTAGTTCGTAAATCACATTTCTAGTAAAGTTTTATCCTTTTTTTCAGCGTACCATTTATTGTCAATATGAATGTACGCCTGTTTTTTTAAAATCAATTTTTTTACTCGCTTATTCGTTAACAATTGCTTATTTTCCATTTTTTCCCAATGAATTTTGAAAATTACAAATTTAAATTCACCATCAAGTGTAGTTTGGCCATTGGCAAATATCATTTCTTCAGCATCAAAAGGAATCGTGAATGTTTTCTCCCACTCCTCATGCCGAGCAGGTTTTTCCGTTTTGTCATCCAGATACTCAGATTCTTTTATAGACAGGGAAAAATCTTTATAAGACATGCCTCTTAAATCAAAAATAACCATATAATTTTCATTATACAAGTACGACTCCTCTCTGTGAGTAGTGAATAAAAACAAACTTTCGAACAATTTACCAGCTCGTATACTTAAAAGCTTAGTCAATCTGACTCCGATGCCGCTTCCTGCTCGTCTGGAAAAAGTAAGTGATAAGAATATGTTGGAAAATGTTTCACTTTTAGTAATTCCTCTAACATTTATAATTGTGATACTATCTAGTACTTTCTTATTATCCAGTAGTTGCAGTATAACTCTGTCTTCCCAAAGTTCCTTTCGAATGCATACGGTATATTTTTGTTTATGATAAATATCATACATATCTCGATAAGAAATATCATTCGAGTCTTCAGCAAAAGAGAAATGTAATGGGAGAAACAAATACCAACACAGTGCAACGCAACATATCAGAGTTTTCACGGAAATACCTTCCCCTCAGGATTTATCTTTGGATCTTGGCTACGTGCGAAAAATGTTGTCTCTTTAGTCTGATTAGTTATCACAAAAATACCTTTATTATATTTATCCCAGTTGCCACCAATCGTGCCGCCATAAGCTTTTGGATTATCACGTTGAGCGGTTGCATTCCACCAATACGCTCCACAACTGGTGTCTATAGGTGATAAGATGCCAGCTATTGCCCCTCTAACTCGATCACCGTAGGGAGAGGCTAAAGCTTTTTCGAAAGACAGTCCCATTAAATTGTTATAAATATCGTCTCCAATCGCATCAAATTGACCTTTCCCACCCAACTTATCGAAAAGGTGATCAGATTCCCAACTGATGCCTTTTGCGGCCATTCTATTCTTGATCACATTTGCGCCCGCTCTAGCTGCCTCACGATCCTCAAATTCACCTGCGCACACCGAAATAAATTCATGGAAGGCCCCATAGTTTAAACGATAAATATGTACGCCATCCCCTGCATAAGAGGACTGGTAATTAACAATAATGTTTTTGCCACTCATTTGGTACGTCGCGCCGCCGGCGTTACCTAAATTTATATAACTGCTCCCCTTACCAGCACCTTGACCCCATAACCGACTTGAAGTTCCACCTCTAAATCCACCAGATAGTGGTGCACTTAACATGCCGTAGCCGAAATCGAAATCGAAAGACGATGAGAAACCACTGGAGCCGCCAAAGCCAAAGCTCATGCCAAAAAAGAAATGCCCGGTCGGATCGACATAGATCAGGGGATTATTGATGCAGTAGGCATAGCGGTTGAGGTTCTGGGGGTTGTAATAGTCCTGCATAATATGATCCGGTGAGATGAAGCGCCCCATGATGGGGTCGTAGAGACGTGCATTGTAGTTATACAGGGCAAATTCGGCATCGTACTCCTGACCGGTAAAGCGAAAGACTGATCGCCACTGCCCCCCTTGCCGGACATTGTCATAGAGCAGCGCGCCAAAGGGTAGATACCCCATCTCCTCCACCTCCAGGCCTGTTTGATCCGTAACCACGGTGGTGGAGCTCAAGTGGTCGGTATGGAAGTAGTGCATTCCAGAGCCTTCGACAGTGGCAATGCGCTTGCCATTGGCAAAGATATGCAGCAGGGGAGCGCCATCCCTTATCTCATAGACCCCGCCGATGTAGATGACCGTGCTGGTGGCAGAAACCTTCTTGATCCTGGTATCTTCCCCGTCATAGGTAATGGTGGTTTCCTGGCCTTTGAAGGTGATGTGCACTGGCATGTCATCCTGGTTGTAATCGACATGGCGCGTGCCGATGTCGGCGATCTCCGGGCTATAGTCTATGCGTGTCGGTCTGCCGACGCTGTCCTGCTCAATGACCTGGTAGGCGTTGTTGCCGGTCTGCTGGAGGATGTTGCCTGCCAAATCATAGGTATAGGCCTGCTCATAGGAGCGGGTGGGATCAGCTGAACAGGTTGCCTGGGCATGGCTTAGGCGGTTTACTGCGTCATAGGTAAAGCTCTGGGTCACGGAGTTGTGGTTGTCCGTGATGGTGATGATGTTCCCTGCACTGTCGTATTGGGTATAGGTGAGGGACTGGATCACGGCGCCGGAGATATCGCTGGTGATCATGGTCTTGGGGCGGTAGGTCTTTGCCCAGTACTGATAGGTAGAGGTGGTACCGTTGCCATAGGCCACTGACCCGACCTGGCCCAGGGCATTGTAGTTGGTATATGAGGCTACTTGATAGCCGTTGGCATGCGCCTTGACGGTCTTGAGGTGCCCGAGGGGGTGGTAGGCGTAGTCAAAGCGGTTGCCGTCAGGATAGGTGATATAGTCGAGCCTGCCTGCCAGATCATACTTGCGGCTGATGGGGTATTCGCCGCCATCGATAAACCTCTTTTCCAGAGTCTGGCGCCCCATCTTATCGTAGTTATATTGGCGGGTGGCCTCTTGGGGTCGGACCGCGCTAATTTCTTGATATTTAAGAGATATCATCCCAAAGGTACCTGTTTTCAAGCCTTAAATCATCATTTTTGGGGCCAAAAGTATACCCTTAAGGTAAGGAATTCTTTTTCGTGGCATCGGTGGGTTATATGCCATACATACCTCGGAATATAATGTCGATTCGCTATGGGCATTGCCCTACTCTTATTTGCTTAAACCCTCTTTTTCATCCCCAAAATATCATTCTAAAGCCCAAATACGCCCCTTAATTCACCACGTTTTCCTTTTATATCAAACACTTACCTTGGTCCGACCCCAGGTCACCCCAGGTAAATCGTTACCTTGGTAGGTCACGCCCCCTGGAAAGAGCCCCTTTAGATTTACTTACAATGTGTATCCACTATTTCCTTAAGAATGGATCCATGCCTACCTTCATCCAAAGCGGCTTCTTCAACGGCTTGAGCTGCATGCACCAGTCCTAAGGCGCGAATCTTCTGGGCAAATTCCTGCAGTTTTTTTACAGAACCGCTTTCCAATGATGCGGCTGCCTTTAAAATTTCAAAAAAATCAGATTGGATATGACCATTTAGAACTGAGTATAAACCGGCATGGCGGGCTTCATCTGCCGCTAAAGCTGTCAGGTGATCTGCAACATCATCATAGCCCTGCTCCCGCGCTAAAATGGCCATCCCGGTATACATGGTTACGGCTTGACTTTCTAGCGCTGATATTTGATCGATTTGTTTTTCCAGATCAGTCCCTTTGGTAACGCCCAATAAGCTCATGTTATCGACTCCTTTTTTAATATTTTGGATTCTAAGATTTTGCGCCCCTTTCAAAGCTCAAAGGCCGGCTAGGGGACGTTGTGATTTAGGTTGCACTACTCTTTCACCCCGCACTCTCCTCAATACCCTCAATTGCTCTTATGCGGCTATAAGCGAAACGGCCCTCGGTCAAGAATTTCCGAGGGTCTTGTTAATCCCCTACACAGTCTCTCTCCACATCTCTATGAGGAATTGGCTCAGGGTGGTGGTTTCTTTCAACCAAACGATCTCTTCTTCCAGCACACCCTGCCATACGACCGGGTCAGGCGAGCTCAGGTCGTGCTTGTGGATCCCCCAGGAGACGATCCCGTGGTCGTCAGTCATGAAGACGAGCCAGTCCTCGTGCCACTCGAGCTCCTCGATTGGCCTGAGGTGGTTACGCTCCGTGTTGATCCAGTGATATCCGACAAGGGAGTAATAGTCGGAGAGGGCTGTAGGGATTCGCAGGCCGCGCTCGGCGAGCCTGGCCTGGACTGATTCATCGCCGAGACCATCTATCGGGTCGAGCTCAGACCCGAAGATCTCGCGAAAATGGGTTATGTAAAAAGGCTGAAACATCATGTCTCCAGGGCCGTTGAAAAACGCCCATCTGCTGCGTTTCTCTCATCCTTCGTCGTTGCGACGTACGTTTTAGTACGACTCACTCCTCAGGATTTCGAGGGCCCCCGTAAGCGGGATTTCGCAAAGCTCAACCCCACGCATGGCGGGATTTCGCAAGGCTCAACTTGCATCTGGGCATTTTTGAACAGCCTACACGAAATTACCGTTTTAACAACCTCTTCCGTATCGCCCCCGAAATACAGAATTGGATTGGATCTGTTAAGATCCGGCTATTCCGGAACCTTTTCTTTCAGCTCATCCAGCCATGCCGTGGCTTCGGAATCGCTCGGGGCTCGCCAGTCGCTGCGCGGCGAGAGCGAGCCGCCCGAGCCCACCTTCGGGGCATTTGGCAAAGCCGAGCGCTTGAACTGGCTGGTCTTGAAGAAGCGATAGAGGAAGACCTCCAGCCATTTTTTGATCGCGGGGAGGTCGTATTCATGGCGTTTTTCCTCGGGTAAGAACGCCGGCCAGACACCCCGCTTCCTGTCGGCCCACGCCTGATATGCCAGGAACGCCACCTTGCTCGGCCTGAATCCGAAGCGCAAGACATAATAGAGATGGAAATCCTGAAGCTCGTATGGCCCGATCACCGACTCCGTTTTCTGAGCCGGCGCGTTGTTCGCGCCCTTCTCATCAGGGACCAGCTCCGGGGATATCTCGGTATCGAGGATAGATTGCAGCACTGCGCTTGCGGCATCGTCGAACTGGCTTGTCTTGATGACCCAGCGGATAAGGTGCTGAATCAGGGTCTTGGGCACGGAGGCATTGACGTTGTAGTGCGACATATGGTCGCCGACCCCGTAGGTTGTCCAGCCTAAAGCCAGCTCGCTCAAGTCGCCGGTGCCGAGCACGATGGCCTTATTCAAATTCGCCAGCCGGAAGAGATGCGACGTGCGCTCGCCTGCCTGGACGTTTTCGAAGGTGACGTCATAGACCGGCTGGCCTGTTGCATAGGGATGCCCGATGTCCTTGAATGCCTGCATGCATGACGGCCGGATATCGATCTCTTTCGCCGCGACGCCCAATGCCTGCATCAGCCGGTGGGCGTTTTGGTTCGTTTGCGTGCTGGTGGCGAAGCCGGGCATGGTATATCCGAGGATATTCGCCCGGGGCAGCTCCAGCCGGTCCATGGTCCTCGCCGCCACGATCAGGGCCTGCGTGGAATCGAGGCCGCCGGATATGCCGATCACGACCTTTTCGATGCCGGCAGCAGTGAGGCGCTTCATCAGGCTGTGGACCTGGATGTTGTATATCTCATAGCAGCGCTTATCCAGTACCTCGGGATTGCTCGGGACATAGGGGAAGCGCGGGACTTGCCGTATTAACTCCGTCTTTGCCCTGGAGATCTTGAACTGAAAGGGGATGTGCCTTATCCGGACAAGCTGTTCACGATGATCGCGAACAGTATCGTTGAAGCTGGTTGTGCGCATGCGATCCTGCATCAAGCGGTCGAGGTCGATGTCGGTGGCGATCAACTGTTCCTCCCCGGCAAAGCGCTCGGACTCCGCCAGCATGTCGTTGTTCTCATAGATGCAGGCATAACCGTCCCAGGCGAGATCGGTCGTCGATTCCCCTGGTCCGGCAGCGGAGTACAGGTAGGCAGAGATGCACTTAGCCGACTGGGCGGCGCAGAGCAAGCGGCGGTAGTCCGTCTTGCCCACGGTGATGTTGCTTGCCGACAGGTTGGTCAGAATGGTGGCGCCGGCCAATGCCGCGAACGTGCTCGGGGGCAGCGGCGACCAGATATCCTCACAGATCTCCACATGCAGGGCAAAGCCGGGCACGTTGGTGGCTTCAAAGATGAGATCGTTGCCGAACGGAATGGTTTCATCGAACAGAGTCACCTCTTGCCCAAGGGCACCCCGGGCCGGCGTGAACTGGCGCTTTTCGTAGAACTCCCGGTAGTTGGGGAGGTAGGTCTTGGGTACGATGCCCAGCACCCTTCCTTTATAGATTACGACGGCACAGTTGAAGAGCTTGCCCTCGAACCTCAAGGGGGCGCCGACGAGAAGGAGCGGGGAGAGCTCGCGGCTTGCAGCTATGAGCGAAGCCAAGGCTGAGCAGGCGGCGTCGAGCAGCGCATCCTGGTGAAAGAGGTCTTCATTCGAGTAAGCGGAGATCCCGAGCTCGGGAAAGAGGGTGATGGCTGCGTGCATCTCAGAGGCCTTTCGCGCCAGCCCCAGCATGCGCTCGCTATTGTAGCGGCAGTCTGCCACCCGGACAGAGGGGATGGCTACTGTTGCCCGGATAAAACCGTGAGAGTAGATGGAATGGAATGGTTCAGGCATGTTCTTGGCAACCCCCTAAAAGTCGTAATGTTTTGTCTCGCATTGTCACTATATTGAGTAATAAAATCAAAAAAGTCAAGGGAAAACATGATGTTTAATGGGTTGATTCAGAATGACAACGAGGGGGTCTGTGGGCTAGAATAAGGCACAATTACTACTCAGAGCATATAATAGTTTACTTCCCCCCTTTAGTTAGTAAGGGGGGATTTGAAGGTTGGGTAAATCCCCCTCAATCCCTGTATCGCATAGCGATACATCCCGACCTCTCTGATTTATATATAACAGTGCGGGACCTTTGCAGACCGCCGAAAGTGGCCCCTGGGCCGAAGATGACCTGACCAAAGGGTCACCGTCGGCTTTGGTCGGGGGGATTTTAAATCAGTACACAATAAAAAAGATGCAAAGTATTTTATGCTCTGCATAGTAACATCAAGAGGGTAGGGGGTTCGACAGGCTCACCTTGCTTATCGTCCCACGCAGGGAGCAAGCCCTTTGCTTTAGCTTGATCTTTGTCCCTCAAGCCTTGCCCTTGGCAGAATAGCTTACTTCAGACTTGACCCTTTTCTCCCTTTATGTGACAACATTCGTTTATGAAGAGGGAACAGAGAAACACCCGCCGGACAGCCTATCAGTTTATCATCATGATGGGGGTGGTGAGCCTGTTCGGGGACATCACCTACGAGGGCGCGCGCGGTGTCGCCGGGCCCTTTCTCTATACCCTGGGGGCCGGCGCCGCTATGGTGGGCCTGGTTGCCGGGCTCGGGGAGTTTCTCGGCTATGCCCTGCGGTTACTCTCCGGGCACTGGGCAGACCGCACCGGGCGTTATTGGGTCTTTGCCTTTATCGGCTACGGCCTCATCCTGGCCATTCCCCTCTTAGCCCTGGCAGGTGTCTGGCAGGTGGCGGCCTTCTTTATCATTGCGGAGCGCATGGGCAAGGCCATCAGGGCCCCATCGCGCGACTGCATGCTTTCCTACGCCACCAAGCAGGTGGGCAGGGGATGGGGTTTTGCCATCCACGAGGCGATGGATCAGATAGGCGCGGTAATCGGGCCGCTGGCGCTGAGCGCAGTGCTCTTTTTGCGGGGGGGATACCGATTTGGGTTTGCGATCCTCGGGGTGCCTGCCCTCATGACCCTCGTGATGCTCTGGGCAGCGCAGCGCAAGGTCCCGGTGCCTGAGGAGATGGAGCGATCTCACCCGTCGGAACCGCCCCCCGTCCATGGTAAGTTCCCCAAGGCCTTCTGGCTCTATACGCTCTTTGCTTTTTTGAGCGTGGCGGGGTTTGCCAACTTCCAGCTCATGGCCTATCACTTTGCCGCCCGATCGATCGTGCCGGAAGCGCAGATACCTCTCATGTACGCCCTAGCCATGGGCGTGGATGCGCTAGTAGCCCTTATTATCGGCAAGGCCTACGATAGGATCGGCCTGACCTCATTGCTTGCCTTGCCGCTTTTAACAATCCCCATTGCCTTTTTGGGGTTTTCAGGGAGCTATGCCCTGGCTGTTGCAGGGGTTGTTTTGTGGGGGGCGGTGATGGGGATCCAGGAGACGATCATGCGCGCCGCCATCGCCGATTTGACGCCTATGGCGCGCCGGGGCCTGGCCTACGGGGTATTCAATACGGCCTACGGGGCCGCGTGGTTTGCCGGGGGCCTGGTGATCGGCATCCTGTACGAGCACTCCATCGGGCTGGTCATCGCCTTTGCGGCGGCGATGCAGGTGCTTGCCCTTCCCATTGTATTCCTAATGGCGAGGAAATCCAAACATTCATTAGGGAAAGTTTAACCACGAAGGGCACGAAGGTTAGAAAAAAAAGATTAAGCTTTTCTTCGTGTCCTTCGGTGAGAGGGGATTTTAAAGCTATTTTCTAAACATAAAGAAGGTTTAACCACGAAGGTCACGAAGGTTAGAAAAAAAGATTAAGCTTTTCTTCGTGTTCTTCGTGGTGAAAAAATTGAGGTGGCCTGACCAAAGGGTCACCGTCGGCTTTGGCCAGGGGATTTGAAACCTATTTTCTGAGCAACTAAGGGGCGTTGCCGGACGGTCCTAAAACAAACTCACACCCCATCCGCGAAAAAGGGGTTGTACTGCCTTTCCCGTCCCACCGTGGTCTCAGGTCCATGCCCGGGATAGACCACCACATCGTCCCCGAGGGTGAAGATCTTGGTCCGGACATTGTGGAGGAGCCCTTCGTAATCCCCTCCGGGAAAGTCGGTCCTGCCGATGGAACCGGCGAAGAGGGTATCCCCGACAAAGACCGTCTTATCGGTGACCAGAGAGATCCCGCCGGGAGAGTGCCCGGGTGTGTGGAGGACCTTCAGCGAGATATCCCCGAAGGTGATGATATCCCCTTCATCGATATAACGATTCGGGGGAGGGGAATTTTGAATCTCCATTCCCCACATCGCTCCTCCCTGTTCCTGATGCATAATCATAGGGGCATCGGCGCGGTGGATCAAAAGCTCGGCATTGGTTGCCGCCTTGAGGGGCTTGTTTCCGCCGGTGTGGTCGAAGTGCCCGTGGGTGTTGATGATATAGACCAGGCTCAGCTTGTCCTTGGCCAGGGCCATCAGGATGGTGTTCACATCCCCGCCGGGATCGATGATTGCCGCCTGCTTGGTCCGCTCGCAGCCGAGGATATAACAGTTCGCCTGAATAGGTCCGACTACCAGTAATCTTACTATCACGATAACCTCCTTTGGTCTTTCACATCAGCGCCTTCAGACCTGTCGATCCAAAGTAGATTCCCAGGGCCATGAGAAAGACCCCACATATGCCGATGAGCCAGCGGTAGGTCCGGTCATTCATGATCTTTTTCCCCACGGTTATGGCCGCGGCGACGGAGAAGTACCAGACGCAATCAGCCATGATGTGGCCTGTATAGAAGGAGCCGAGACCCATGATCCCCTGCCGCTGGGACAGGGCGATATACCAGAGACCGATGGTCGCCCACCAGATGATGAAGTATGGGTTGGATACGCTGGTCAGGAGACCGGCGAGAACGGGTCTGCTGCGTTCGCCCTCTTTGAGCTCAAGTTTTAAGGTAGCCTCCTTTAACCCCCGCATCATGCCCACCCCCATCCAGATGAGGACCAAGGCCCCTCCGATTCCCACGCTGCCGAAGACGAGGTTGTGTTTGAGCAGCGACCCCAGCCCCAGGACCAGGGCGATAAACAGGGAGAATTCGATAATCCCATGGCCCAAGACGATAAGAGGGCCTGCCCAAAATCCGCGCCTTGTGGCCTCGGCAATGGTCACCGTGAGCACCGGTCCCGGCATCAAGGCCCCGGAGAGCCCGACCCCAAAGGAGGTTACAAATATCTCTAATAAAGACCACATGGCCGCTTCCTTAGACTAACTAGGGAATATAACAATGATGGGATCAAGCTGCAAGGAGGGGTTCATTTTTAGACGCTTTCAGGGTAGGCAGTAGGAGTAGAATTTTAGGGTTCTAGTAAATCCAAGTTTTTTCACTTGAACCCTGGAACCCTAGGCTCTGCCGCTAGCGGCATCCCGCTTTCATAAAGTTATATATAGCGGGGCGGGACTAGACCCCTCACGCCATTCCCCTTACGGAGCTATAGTGGACTTAGCCATATCTATAAAGGGAATACGCAAATGCTGCGTAATAAGATGTCCTGCCAGATCAAAGACCCGTTCGCTCTGATCGATGAGGGCGGTATCGCTGGTGGCGATGATCCCCTTATATCCGGCCATCATCCGTTCCGGGACCTTGACTGCCAAGGCGTCTCCCGAAAGCTCACGTTCCTTCATCAGCCCCCTGATCCGGGCAGCCAGTTCACCGCTCCCGCTGATGGGTGCGTCGAGGAGGAAAAGGATCTCAGCCGGTGCTGCGGCGATGAGCAAGTCAAAGATCAGGTCCAGGGCCTGCGTGGTCTTTGGCGATTCTCTGTACGTACCAGAAACCCCGGAGATGTCCCTGATAAAGGCATCATCAGCCAGCAAGATGGCCTTTGCTTTGAGGGCGCTCTCCAGGGTAATCAGGCAGTTGTAGCCATCGATGGCCACGGCCTTGCCCCTGATCTCTTCCAGGGAGACCTTTTTGTTCCTCCTCTGTTCGACTACGGAGGAGGCGAACACCCCCCTGCGCAAGAGGTGCCGATGGTCGCGATCAAGGTTGTATCGGTTGCCGGCCAATTGCAGGGAGGCATCCCTGGGATAGCCCCGGTTCAGGAGAAAGCGGAGGTCCTCAGCAGCCTCCCACAGATCAGGTGATATCTCCATGGCAATCCTCTGGCGGCAATCCCCCATCCCCTCTTTTCTACCTTATTCTAAAGGGGGTGAGGGGGATTTAAAAGCTATTTTCTAAACATCAGGAAAGTTTAACCACGAAGGTCACCCGGAGGTGGCTCTGGCCAAAGGGCCACCTCCGGTTTAGCCAGAAGAAACACGAAGGTTAAGAATAGAAAAAAATTGAGTATTTTTTGCTGACTTCGTGGTCTTCCCGGAGGTGGCCTGACCAAAGGGTCACCGTCGGCTTTGGCCAGTGGTGAAAAATTGAGTTGGCCCTTTGGCCAGAGCCACCTCCGTGACTCTTAGGAGAAGGCCATGCCGGCGAAGGTAACTGCCCCCTTGCCCTGGGGATCATGCCACTGTTGATAATGTAATAGGTGTCCCCTGACCAAAGCCGATGGTGACCCTTTGGTCAGGTCACCTTCGGCTTTTTGATCCTGTATCAGATGCATCAGGGCATACAGGGGCGGCAGGCCGCAGATGTTTCTCCTGTCCTTCTCGCGGAGGATGAATTGGTAGAACTCCTCACCTTTCAGGTCTTGCACATGGCGTAACATCTCTAGATCTTTTGCCCTGACCTCCGTCAGGACCCCGGGGGTGACTGTCTCTTGATGGCCGAACTGGGGCCCGACGTGGGCCAGATCGGCGCTGGCCACCAGGCATACCTTGTCGAGTTGGGCGCATCGCTCGGCCAGGAGGGCAATGGCTTCGTTATAGATGGGGTCTTGCATCGGGGAGATCCCCTGCCGGATCTGCTCGTGAAAGGAGTTGCACAGGATGGGGAAGATCGTGAACTCTCTTTTTCCCAGAAGATATTGGAGGAAGATGACCTGGAACTCGATGGTATGCTCGTTGCGGTGGCAGAACTCGTCGAGCAAGGGGTCAAAGGGGAGTTGACAAGCGATATCCGCAATAAGTTCCTTGTGGGTCTCGACCCGCCCCAAAGGGGTCATGAATGACTTCAGGGTGAAGGCAAAGGCGTTCTGCATAGGGGTATGGCAGGTGCCGAGGATGATATAGAGGTCCGCGCCAGAAGATGCCTTCAGGGATTCCCCCAGGGCCTTATAGGCGTGGGCATAGCACTGCCCTCCCCGGGCAAGGTCTATGTGCGGGGCCACGATCCCTTTAATTGCGCTCTTTATGCCTTCCTCTGCGGGAAGGCCCGGACCACCCTTTTCCGTAAAGTACCCCCGGATTGTAGCCTTCAGCTGCTCAGGGTCCGCCTCATATCCCTTGCCGGCAAAGGCGGCCTCTCTCGTTTCCGCGTTTTTGAAATCCTCGCGAATCTTACGCAGGTGGTCCTGAAATTGGCGGTTTTCCAGGAGATGGCGGGAGTTCAGTTGCTCGATAAGGTCCTCAATTTTATCCGTGAAGAGGAGGGCGCCATATCTGCGCAGATAGGCCGCCTGCAAATCGCGCAGGGTATTGGTCCCATCCATGAGGGAGATGAGGAAAAGGGTCTCGTGAGAGACGAAGACGATTTCGGGCGAGATCCCCGCCGGGTCCTTGATCCCGATCATTTCGTGACCCGACTGCTGCAGGGGAAAGGCCTCGATCGGACGGATACGAGGGTTTTCTCTCTGTTCCTTATCTTCCATTGCTCTTTCTCTTCGCCTTGCTCAGAAAATAGGTTTCGAATCCCCCCATCCCCCCTTTTCTAAAGGGGGGATGGGGGATTGGCGATTTTATGGTTCCCGGAGGTGGCCCTTTGGCCAGAGCCACCTCCAGCCATCCCCCCTTTTTTCTAAAGGGGGGTGAGGGGGGATTGATTCCTCATAGCATCTCCTGAGGGGTGCGTCAATATACATACAGGATCTCCAAGGGTTACCAGGGGTCTTGTGCAGTGCATGTGTTGAAGAGGGGTGGTGTTGTATGGGCGTTTGTGATAGATAAAAGGCTAGTAAGAAAAGACTTTTTACTCTTTCACGCTACAACGAGAAGAGGGAGGCTTTGCCATGCGTGCGGCAAAAAAAGGCGACTTTTTCGATGAGCTGGAAGGGATGACCCTTGAGCAGAGGGAGCAATACCAGACAAAGGGGCTGCAAAAGGCCATCGAGCATGCCTATCACCATGCCCCCTCGGCCAAGGAGATCTTCGATAGAGCGGGGGTTAAGCCTTCGGAGGTCCGGACGGTGAAGGACCTCGAGCGACTTCCCATCACCAGAAAAGGCGATCTTATCGAGCTCCAACAATCCAAGCCGCCCTACGGTGGTTTTTTGGCTGTTCCCCTGGAAGAGGTCGACCGGGTCTTCATTACCCCTGGCCCCATCTATGGACCTCATCAGACCGAGGGCATCAGCTGGTTCGGCAAGACGATATATGCGGCCGGGTTTAGAAAGGGCGATATCGTGATCAATACCCCCACCTATCATATGTCCCCTGCCGGCATGCTTTTTCACGAGGGGGTGCGGGCCTGCGGGGCGACGGTGGTTCCCACCGGTGTGGGGAATACCGATGCGCAGATCAAGACGATGCTCGACCTCAAAGTCAGCGGATACACCGGCATGCCCAGTTTTTTGATGACCATTATCAAGCGGGCCGAGGAGATGGGCCATGATTTTCACCGTGTATTCGCCCTCAAGCGCGCCTGGTTTACCGGCGAGATGCTCGCCCCTGCTCTCAGAAAGGAGCTTGAAGAGAAATACGGCATCGAGACCTACCAATGCTATGCCGTGACCGATCTCGGCGGCTGTGTGGCCTACGAATGCAGCGAGAAGGCAGGCATGCATTTCATGGATGAATATGTCATCGAGATCGTCGATCCGGATACGGGCAAACAGCTGGGTCCGGGAGAGACGGGAGAGATCGTGGCCACGCCGATTCACAACCCCGTTTGGGGCTTGATCCGCTACGGCACCGGCGACATGGCCGCGTACATGGCCGAGCCTTGCCCGTGCGGCAGGACCTCTTGCCGCATTACCGGCATCGTCGGCCGCACGGCCGACGCCGTCAAGGTGCGGGGTATGTTCGTCATAGCCAAGCAAGCGGAACAGGTAATCGCCGAATTCGATCAGATTGCCCAGTTTCAATTGATCGTCGGCCGCATTGGGGAGAGGGACGAGTTGGTCGTCAAGATCGAGCTAACGGATGAATCCATAGACGAGGCCCGGCTCTCGGTTCTCCTGTCCGAGAGGTTCCCGCAGGTATGCCGCGTGCGGCTGGATAGAATAGAATACATACCGCGGGGAACCATCCCTCAGGAGCGCCGGACCATCGTCGATGAGAGGCGATGGGAATAGAAAGGTGATGTGGGATGTGTCGAAAGGCGACATCCCCTCCTTAGAGATATCTAAATGGTAGGGGACCGCTGCGCGACAGGGCATGAGGCAGTGTCCTCATTTGGAAATTAGCACGTAATTAGCACGAGATGGTGAAGTAGGTTTCGCGGTAGGTGTAACGTTGCAGGTCAGGCGTACTGTAAAGCGTCGCCTGAACCTGCTGGTTCGGCAATTCTTATTCCAACTGGGTCCAGCCCTTCTTCTCCTTCCCGATCTGTAGAACGCCGTATAAAACGGCTATGCCAACGAGACCACCGAGGGCATGCACTATGTTCAGCCCGGTCATCAGGTTGACCACGAACGTTATCACCGAAGTCGCGATAAACCCGAAGAAACCCCATTTCTTCCACTTTAACAGCGCTACTGCGCACGCGACGTTCATGATTGACGTCACAGCAAGTATCAACAAGGCCCAGTCCGGTGTAGAAGGGGAGTATTGTCTGATTGTATCTCTCTCAAGCGACATCAGCGCTGCCGCTGAGTTCATAATAATAATAAATATCAACCATACAGTAAGGCATCCGTGTCGCTGTTTTCTGTCACTCATCTCACTTTCCTTTTCTAGGGGTTGCTATTCCTCAAGCTGAGTCACGTCTCGTTTCATGTATCGGCCTAACGGTATGGCATCAGCGGCGCGGCTCTGCCGCGTCCGTCTGGATGCCATGGTTATGCGGCAAATTTGCCATGCGAGAGCCTTTCAGTCAGGAATCTCGGGATGATTATACTGAGTACTGTGAAGGATGCTGCCCAGTAGGCCAAGACACGATCGAATGGAAACAAATACCAGACTACAACACTCAATGTCAGTGCGAATAATGATAAGCTAACAGCGAGTCGTATCTTGCTAGCTTCGAGAGCTGGAAACCGGCGTGCGATAAGCGACCAGATCAGAATTGGGATGAACAGTGTCGCTGCGATGTTTGGGAAAAATCTAATAAAGGATAGGAATGGCACGACCATGCCTCCAAAAGCTCTGATTAAGACAGAATCAGATGCGTCTGTCTTCAGGAGCCCAAATACCAATCCAGATAGGAGAGAGACTCCGAAGAAGACTACGAGCCCCAGTACAAACCACCAGAGAATACCTTTCCAATTCATTCATTATCCCTTCACCGCATAACTATGAGTATATGGTTTCTCTATAACACCCTTGGCCCGTAAAGTTGCAGTATAAAACCCCTCGGATGAAATTGCCATAAGCCTTGTGAAAACAACCCGTTACGGGGATTTCTTATTACTTGACAAGTAGTTACCCTCTCTCTTACCTCTTTCGATTTGCGGCTTTGCGCTTTTCATGATAGGACACAAACTTGCTCAGCGACGAGGCCGCCCGCCTAATCGAAGAGAAAACGGTGAATCCCGCCGCAATCAGCTCTTTTTCTGCCTCGTAGGCAAGCTGCCTCATCGGGACGGAAGCGAAGCTGTGCAGGATGATGGCTAGAGGCTTCCGAAGCGCTCCTTTGACCTCGCCGATCAACTGCACATAGATTTTCAACAGGAGGTTCTTGTCTTCCGCGGAAATGAGGCCGAAATGGTCGAATGCAATGTGCATGACCAGCAGGTCCGCTTCGTTGCATTGGTCGATCGCTTTCATCGTATTCATGAAGATCTCTTGCGATTCAAAATTATTGATATCGACGGGGTTTTTGAAAATGCGTCCGGCCTCGGTAGGAAAAGTATCGATCAGTTTTTTACGAAGTCCATCGCTCAGCCGGGGCAGGACCAGTCCGGCACGAATAAATGCATCCGCCAGGATCACGCTTGCGCCGCCGCCTATCCCGATGATAACCGTTTTTCTTCCTTCCGGGACCGCCAGGCGCTGTAGCGCCATGGTGATATCCATCATCTCTTCAATGCTGTCCGCGCGGATGACCCCCGCCTGGCGCAGTACACCTTCCCACACACGGTCTGAACCGGCCATGGCGGCGGTATGTGATTTCGCCGCCTCGGCCCCCGATTCGGTTGTCCCGACTTTAAACATGATGACGGGTTTGTCCTGAGCAATTGATTTCAGGGCCCTGAAGAATCGCCGGCCCTCTTTCACCCCTTCGATATAAGCGGTAATGATTTTTGTTTCGTCATCCTGCGCCAGGTATTCCAGGTAATCGGACTCGTTCAGATCGGCGCCATTGCCCATGCTGATAACCTTGCTGAAAAAGATGCCCCGGCCGATGCCTTCCTGGACACAGTGCGCGGCGTTGCCCCCGCTTTGAGAGATCATGGCCACCGGACCGCTTGCTCTTTCAAAGTCGGCATTGAAGGTGAGGCCGCCGGCGGGGCAATAAATACCGAGACAATTCGGCCCGATCACGCGGATGCCGCCGGCCTTTGCCTTGGCTATGATATCCGCCTGCAAGCGTTCGCCTTCGCTATTTTCTATCTCGCCGAAACCAGAGGTAAAAAAATGGATTGCCTTCACGCTTTTTTCAGCCGCATCCGCCACGAGCTGCGGTGTATAGCGGGCGGGGATGGCGGAGATGATAAAATCGATCTTATCGGGAATTTCTTTCACGCTTTTATAGATTTTTATGCCCATGACCTCGCCGCCGGAAGGGTTCATAGGGTATATGTTTCCCTTGAATCCGAATCCCATCAAGGCCTCGAGAAATTTCAGGCCGGCATTGAATTGTTGGGCTTTTTCCGATACGCCGGCGATAGCGATTGTTTTGGGATGAAATAGAAAATCAAGATCTGCACCACGTTTCATAAGAGACATCTTTGCTTTACAAGGATATATTCCGGTCATGCCGGGACACTATCGTCCCAAAGACATAAACTACCTCAGGTCCGTTGTCAATGGAAGATCTGTTGCGAGCAATCGTGATTGTGTATGAAAACCACGGCCTCTCAATCTCCGATCAGGTCGAAGGAGGGGGGGTAGCCCGTTTGCCCTGTATCCCGCGAGAGGGGGAATGGGGTTAGGGCCTTGGTCTTTGAAGTATACAGCTGCCTGAATTTTAATGTCTCAAATCAGGACGCTTTCGTGAATTCTTATTGCTTGACAACTAGTTACCCTCTCATATATCTTTCTACAATCGTAAAAAGGGGAGTGGAAAGGCGTTACAGGGGGGCAGGGGTGTCTGTGTATTGGTACCTGTAGCAGTTAAGATTAAGGGGGGTAGAAAAATTACAGTATTTTCAAGGAGATGAGGTAAAACATTTATAACCAAGGAGGGGATGACCATGCGAAGGTTAGTTATTATCTCGATGATTGCTGTGTTTGTCTGTGCCGTGGCCCTTGCGGCTGTTTGGGCTAAAGAGGCCGCGCCTATCAGGGTTGGAGCGGTGATTAATTTAACCGGTCCGGCCTCCACCTGGGGTCAGTTCCACGCCAAAGGTCAACAGGATTACTTCCGCTACGTCAACGAGAAGAAGGGCGGCGTTGGGGGCAGGCCGATCAAGCTGACCGTGGTTGATCACGCCTATAAGGTTGATGAAGGTGTTAAATTTGTTAAGAAATTTTGTGCACAGGACAAGATGGACATGCTCGCCACCTGGGACGCCGGCACGGGCATGTCGGTAAAGCCGATCATCCAGAAGTACAAGACACCCTGCATCAACTATTCTACCTATCAAGGGATCCTCAATCCTCCCATTGATTATATGTATCTCCCCTTTGCGAGCTATATCCTGGATTCCCAGGCAGTGCTGGAGTACATCAAGGCCATCCATAAAGGGAAGGGGGCGCCCAAGGTCGGGCTGCTGACCTATAACAATGCCTACGGAAAATCCATCCATGAGCCGTGCAAGGAGTATGCAGCTAAAAACAATATCGAGATCGCCGCGGTAGAGGAATTTCCCCCCAAGGCCGGGGGTGATCTCAGGACCCCTTTGGCTGTTCTGAGAAAGGCAGGCGCAGAGTATATCTTCATGCAGGTCCTGCCGGTTCACATCGCCAATGCCCTCAGGGATGCGGACCTTATTGGTTACAAGGTGCCTTTCTTTGGGACCTGGACTGCTACGGACCCGGATTTCTTCGGGTTGGCTAAAGGCAGGATCCGGAATCGTCTCTTCATGCAGTTCTCGGGAGGTCTTCCGTCGGATAACGCACCGGGGGTAAAGCTCATGATGGAGGTGGGTCAGTACAGCGGCATCAAGCAATTCGATACATCCTATTGGGAAGGCGTGGTCGTCGGCATGATCATGGAGCGGGCCTTCCAGCGCGCCCAAGAAAAATTCGGGAAGATCAACAAGAAGACCATCAATCAGGCCATGGAGTCCTTTAGCAACGAGGATTTTGCCGGACTCTTTCCTCCTACTACCTACACCAAGGATAACCATGAGGGGTCGTTCGTGGCCAGGATCGTGCAGATTCATGAGGATGCCACCTACACACCGATGACCAATTTCTTTGTTCCTGGAAAGGGTCAGCTTAAGCTCAAGTTAAAGTAATGAAGGCCTTTCGAGGTCAACCGACCATCTTTGCCGCAGCTCAGCCCGACGACCGTCGGGCTGAGCTGAAGGTAGAAGATTTATGTCTGAATTTTGGAGGGCTGGTGGCCCTCCAAAATATCAATCTGAGCGTAAAAACGGGCGATTTGCTGGCCGTCATCGGGCCGAACGGCGCGGGAAAAACGAGCCTGTTGAACTGCATGACCGGGTACTATCGTCCCCAGATCGGGCAGATCGTCTTCAATGGCGAGACAATCACCGGCCTTCACCCCCATGAAATAACGAAACGCGGCATCGGGAGGACCTTTCAGCATATCGAGCTGTTTCCCGGGGCCAGCGTCATAGCCAACATGCTCCTCGCCCGCCACATGCACTGCAAATACAACGTGGGATTGGCAGCTCTCTTCTGGCCCTCGGTGAAGCGCGAGGAGGTCCGTCACCGGCGAATCGTGGAGGAGATCATCGATTTTCTCGAGATACAGGCCATCAGGAAGAAGCTGGTGGGCTCCCTCCCTTATGGGCTGCGAAAACGGGTGGACCTCGGCCGTGCCCTGGCACTGGAGCCAAAGCTCCTCGTGCTGGATGAGCCCTTTGCCGGCATGACCCTGGAGGAGAAGGAGGACATGGTCCGGTTTCTGGTGGAGTTGAATGAGGCATGGGGGCAGACCATGATCCTCGTGGAACACGATATGTCTATCGTCATGAGCATATCACAACGGGTTATCGTGCTCGACTTCGGGAAAAAAATCACGGAAGGAGCTCCGAAAGAAGTGCAAAATCACCCTGATGTTATCAGGGCCTACCTGGGCGATACGGTTATTTTGTAGCCAGAGCATAACGAGATGGGTAAGAGAGATTCAGTGAGTACCATGAAGGCGACCAGAGAGCAGATCGATCAGCGCACCCTGTCCGCTTTCTCCAAGCATACCTTTCCCCAGGTCTTGGCCATGCAGGCGAAACGATGGGGCGCTGAGAGGGTTGCTATTCGGGAGAAGGCCTACGGCATCTGGGAGCCCTATACGTGGAACGATTATCTGCGGTACGTCAAGCACGTGGCCTTGGGCTTTTTATCTCTCGGGCTCAAGCAAGGCGAACATGTGGGCATCATCATAGACAATCACGCCGAATGGCTTTTCAGCGAGCTAGGGGCTCAAGCTCTAGGGGCGCATACCCTCAATCTCTATACCTCATCGGTGACCAAGGAACTGACCTTTGGGCTCAATCGTATCCAAGCCGCCTATGTGGTGGTCCAGGATCAGGAGCAGGTTGATAAACTATTGGAGGCCCACAAAGAGCTCCCTCATGTCCGCCGTGTCATTTACATCGACCGCACGGGGATGAGGACGTATAAAGAGAACCCGTGGCTGTTGAGTTTTGTCCAATTACTGGAGCTGGGCAAGGCGTTGGAACGCAAGGAACCCGGGCGTTTTGAGGAGGAATTAGGAAAAGGCAAGGCCGATGATCTCGCCTTGATGATCATGACCTCCGGCACCATGGGTCTGCCGAAATTTGCCATGTTGAGCTATCAGAACATCATCGATATGGCGAGGAAGTGGCTGGAGACCTCGCCCATCGGTGTCGGCGACAACTGGATTTCCATTACGCCGCCGGCGTGGATCGTCGACCAAATGTGGGGAATGGGAGTAGCCCTCTGCGGGGGTATGGTCATGAACTTCCCCGAGACCCCGAAGACGATGGCCGAGGACCTGCGAGAGATCGGCCCTGCCATCATGATCACCTCCTCACGATTCTGGGAAGACCTGGCCTCCCAGATTCGGGTGAAGATGCGCGACTCCGATTTTATCAAGCGCGGATTGTATGGCATCTGTCAGCGCATAGGAGAACTCGCCGTAGACAGGGAGTCCGCTAAGAAGCCTATCCCCTTATGGCTTCGCTTCCTCAATCGAATGGCTTCCTGGGTCGTCTACCGACCGCTCCTGGATCGTGTGGGATGTTCGCGGGTTCGGGCCGCCATTACCGGCGGTCACCCGGTGAGCCCCGATGTCATCCGCTTTTTCAGGGCCATCGGATTGAATTTGAAACATGCCTACGGTCTCACCGAGGGCGGGGGGGTGTTTCAGGTCCAGCCCGACGGAGAGGTGAAGCCGGAGACGGTCGGAAAATCGTTGCCCCGCACCAAGGTTAGGATTGCGGATGATCAAGAGGTGTTGGTCTCGAGTCCGTCGAACTTCATGGGGTACTTTGCGGATCCCGAGGAGACGGCGACGACGTTGATCGACGGTTGTTTGCATACCGGGGATGCCGGTTATTTCGATGGGGATGGCCACCTGGTCATTATCGGCCGCAAGCATGAGATCATGCGCACCGAGGAGGGGGAGGTCTTTTCCCCGGATTTTATAGAAACGCGTCTCAAATTCAGTCCCTTTATCAAGGAGGCGGTGATTTTCGGCGAGGGAATGCCCTATATCGCCGTGATCATCAACATCAACATGGAGACCGTGGGGGATTGGGCTGAGGATCGACAAATCCCCTATACGACCTATACCGATCTCTCACAGCAACCGTTGGTGGAGGAGATGATCTGCGATGAGGTGAGGGTGGTCAATGAACGTTTGCCGGCGCACATGAAGATTCGCAAGCTCCTGTTGCTCTACAAACTCTTGGATGCCGATGATCAAGAGTTGACGAGGACCGGCAAGGTGCGCAGAAAGTACATCTATGAGCACTATCACAACTTGATCGAGGCGATGTATAAAGAGCGCAAGACGTTGGCGGTCAAGGGAAAGGTGCGATATCGGGATGGACACGTGGGCACCATTGAGACAACGGTCAAGATATTAACACTCGGATAAGGAGGGATCGTTTCCCATGGAATTTTTCATTCAAATCCTGGTAAATGGCTTATCCATAGGGTTTTTATACGCCCTTGCCGCCTTGGGTTTTGTCATGATCTTTAAATCGAGCAGTGTGCTTAATTTTGCCCACGGCGAGCTGCTGGCTATCGGCGCCTTTATCTTCTTGATCCTTGCCACCTCGGCGAAGTTGCCCATCGTGGTCTGTTTTGTCTTGACCTTGGTGGGATGCTTTGCCCTCGGCTTTATCATCGAAAGGTTTTTCCTCCGGCCCCTGATCGGCGAAGCGCTTATTGAGGTCATCATGCTGACCGTGGGGCTGTCTGTCATGTTCAAGGGGTTAATGCTCTTTGCCTTCGGCGGTAATTTTTTCAAATATCCAACCTTCTTGCCCGAAGCCCTTGCTATCGATTGGGGGATGATCCATGTGCCATCTGCATACGTCTCATCCTTTATCATCGGCTTACTGTGCTTAGGTGTTTTTGGACTCTTTTTCAAATATTCTTCGCAAGGTATCTACATGCGATCCGTGGCAGATCACCAGACCGCCGCGCTTTCCCTCGGTGTTCACGTCAGGAGGGTTCTCGCCCTCTCATGGGCAATCGCTGCGGTAGTTGCTGCTATGAGCGGGATCGTGCTGGGGTTCATGCATGGCGTCAACGTTCACGAGCTGAGCGCCGTCGGCCTGAAGGTCTTTCCCGTCGTCATCCTGGGGGGTCTGGACAGTATCGGCGGGGCCATTGTGGGGGGCATCATCATCGGATTGCTTGAAACCTTCACAGGTGGATATATCTCCGGATCGTTAGGTGAGGTAATCCCCTACATTATCCTGGTAATTATTTTGATGATCAAGCCGTATGGGCTCTTTGGCTCTGTGGAGATCGAACGGGTGTAGCCGGATGTCTGGCAATTGCCTAGAAAAAAGGTTTATAAAATCCCTCCCCGCCTCCCTTTACAAAAAGGGAGGTATACCTTCCCCCCTTGAAAAACCGAAGGTGACCCTTTGGTCAGGGGGATCGAGGGGGATTTTCATCGTTCCCAAAGGTGGTCCCGGCCAAAGGACCACTGGCCAAGGGGCCACCTTCGGCTGAGGTTTGGCCAGTGGGTGACGTACCCTTCATGATAGATTGCCTATTTTTTGTGGGAGGAAGTAACAAGGATGCGCAGGCTGATATTCAGACCATGCGGTAATTTTAAAGAGCGCTACGAACAAGAGATTGCCATCTTTGGCACGGACTTCGGAAGGGTGTGGCTATGGATCGGTCTGGCCCTCCTCTTGGGCGTTGTACCTTTCATCTCCAGTCCCTACGTGCTCTATATCATCAACAGCATCGGGATCGCCGCCATTGCCGCCATCGGGCTCAATATCCTCATCGGATATACGGGTCAGATATCATTGGGCCACGGGGCCTTTTTTGGGGTAGGGGCCTACGCCGCTGCCATCCTGGCCACCAAGGTGGGTTTTCCCTTCTGGCTTGCGGTCCTCGCCGCCGGGGTAGTCACCGCTATGGCGGGGATGGTCTTCGGTATTCCCTCTGTCCGTCTCAAACACCTCTACCTCTGCATCGCTACGCTGGCGGGCCAGTTCATCATCGAATACGTCCTCATGAACTGGAAGGGCCTCACGGGCGGGCCGGATGGAATGGTACTGCCGACGGCAACCCTCTTTGGCTTCGATGTCAGCAGCGATCGATCCTTTTTCTGGGTGGTATTTGTGAGCTTTGCCATCATGTGCTGGGTGGCCGTCAACCTCGTCCGCAGCAGGTACGGTCGCGCTTTCATCGCTATTCGCGACAACTATCTGGCTGCCGAGGGGATGGGGATTCCCATCTTTCAGTATAAATTACTTTCTTTCGGCATCAGTTCTTTTTATGCCGGATTCGCCGGGGGGCTTTGGGCGTACTATACCATAAGTATCACCCCGGAGCCGTTTACCATCTTTCTTTCCATACAATATATTGCCATGATCATCATCGGGGGTCTCGGGAGCGTATCGGGCGCGGTGTTTGGGGCCATCTTTATCACTATGCTCAATGAAATATTGAGCCTGGCTACGGAGTATATTATGAACCTGGCTATCTTCTCAGGGGGAGCCCTGACCGTGGCCCCGCTTCGGGAATTTGTCTTCGGATTGACCATTGTCCTGTTCCTTATCTTCGAGCCGCGAGGGCTGGCTGAGGTGTGGCGTATTATACGCTCCAACTTTAGGCTGTGGCCGTTTTCTTATTGAGCAGAGCGTGAGCCATGGACGATATCCTCTTACAAATAAATAATATCAGCGTTGTCTATTCGGACGTCATTCAGATCCTGAAAGGCGTATCCCTCGCCATCCGGAAGAAACAGATTGTTTCCCTGCTGGGGAGCAACGGTGCAGGAAAGACGACGACGCTGCGAGCCATTTCCGGCCTGCTGAAGCCGGAGAATGGAGCGGTTACCGAAGGCACTATTGAGTATGAATGCCAATCCATTCAGAATGCAGCCCCTGAGACCATTACCCGTCTGGGGATTATCCAGGTACTGGAGGGACGACCGCCTTTCGAACACCTGACCGTGGAGGAAAACCTGAAGGTAGGGACAGCTGCCCGCTCCGTACGCACCTCCACAAAGGAAGATCTGGATCTCGTGTACCATTATTTTCCTTCCCTGCTGGCACGCAAAAAGTTTCTGGCTGGATATTGCAGCGGCGGCGAGTTGCAGATGCTGGCTATCGGACGGGCCTTGATGGCAAGGCCCAGGCTTCTGCTCCTGGATGAACCGTCCTTGGGGCTGGCGCCCTTGCTGGTGAAAGAGATCTTCGAGATCGTGGGGCGCATCAATAAAGAACAAGGGACCACGATCATACTGGTGGAGCAGAATGCCAATATGGCCCTGCAGCTGGCCCACTACGGGTATGTCATGGAAAACGGCAAGATCGTGATGGAAGGTGATGCCAAGGATCTCAAGGAGAACCCCGATATCAAAGAGTTCTACCTCGGTGTTGCCTCCTCGGGTCTGCTGAAGAGCTATAAGGGAGTCAAGGCCTACAAGCGGCGCAAGCGGTGGCTATAAACAATATCTACATCCTGCAATTCGTGAGAGGTTGGGAAGTAGATAAAAATGGTCACAATTCTATGTTAGGCAGCGGCTGGTGTCTTCCCGTAACCAAAGGAGACACTCGATTGTAGACGATACGCGGAGGAAACCCACGTGCGAGACGACGACTCAGGACCTACAGCGCTTGTCTTCGCAGGGGGCGGCAGCCTCGGTGCGGTCCAGGTGGGAATGCTGAAAAGTCTTGTCTCCTCGGGGTTCAAACCAGACCTCCTTATTGGATCATCCGTCGGCGCCATCAACGCGGCGTACCTGGCGGAGCAACCATCACCCCGGGGCGTCGCGGACTTGGAGGCTCTGTGGTTGCGCCTCCGCCGGCGCGACGTGTTCCCCCTGAGCCCGTTTCGGGCAGTTCGTTCGATAGTTCTTACGCGATCTTCACTCGTGTCACCGCTTCCCCTCCGTCGCCTACTCGAGAAAGAGCTTCATCTTACCTCGATCGAGAAGTCGGAGATCCCACTTCACATTATCGTTACTCGCCTCCTTGATGGGGCGGAGACCATTCTCTCGGCGGGATCCGCCGTCGAAGCGCTACTCGCGAGCGCCGCGATCCCCGGCATATTTCCACCGGTTGAGATCAATGGTGTCGCCTATGTCGACGGGGGAGTTGCCAGCAACACCCCCGTCGCAGCCGCGGTAGAGCTCGGCGCGAGACGAGTTGTCGTTCTTCCGACCGGATCCCCTTGTGCTGCGGAAACACCGCCGACCTCGGGAATCGGAGTGGCAATTCACGCCCTCAATCTATTGATCATGCATCAACTTATTCACAATCTGGCTTACTACGCGGACCGGGTCGAGCTGGTCGTCGTGCCCCCACTCTGTCCCCTAGAACATGCAGTCTACGACTTCTCGCACACAGCCGAGTTGATTGAAAGAGCGGAGCACAGTACACGTAAATGGTTGGAGGCGTCAGGACTTCGCCGCCACGGAATTCCACCTGGGCTGGTTCCGCATACTCACACCACGATGTCCGCTGCTTAACTAGGGAGGAAGGGTAAAGGGGGGGACAGGCTACTTTTTGAGAAATAGTTAAGGGAGCTGGAATGAATAGGATTTCCGGCGTATTAGGCTGACAAGCCAGTCTAGAGGGCGTCTTATACTGGTCAGTCTACTCATTGTTCGGCTCCTAAGATTTATTTGCATCCTTGACATAGTCATTTCATTTGACTACCTTATTGTCAATAAGGAGGGTATCCATGAAAACGATGGGTATAAGCCAATTCAAAGCACATGCTTTAAAAATACTAGACCAAATAGCTAAGACACATGAAGAAATCGTGATAACAAAGCGTGGAAAGCCACTAGCACAAATAATTCCATGCCGTAATAAAGATAAGAGCCCTATACCAGGTAAATTAGCTGATGCCTTCATTTTTGAGAAAGATATCATTACTCCTCTCGGAGAAGAGATGTGGGAATCAAGCAAATGAAGTACTTGCTTGATACTCATACCTGGATATGGTGGCATATGCGCCCACAAAATCTCTCGGAAAAAGTATCGTCACTCATTGGTGACACAAAGCAAATATAGTGAATTGCATTTATCTGCAATTTCTCCGTGGGAATTCAGCAAACTGCTCGAAAAAGGCCGGTTAGGCATTTCATATGATCCGGAAGATTGGATTAATTCGGCCCTCGATATGCCAAAACTCAGGCTTGTTCCTTTATCTCCAGTGATTGCCTATCGATCAACAGTGCTACCACAACCTTTTCACAACGATCCCGCAGATCAAATAATTGTTGCTACTGCCCGTGAAGAGAATGCCGCTATTCTTTCAAAAGACGAAAGAATCCTCTCATATCAGCATGCCCGGTCTCTTTGGTGACTTAATGACGAAACAAGGGGACATAGGTGAATAAGATACTTACCAATGATAGAAAGGGGAAGTTGTTTTTGCACCAACGTCCCCCTTTTTACGTCCCCCTTTTCGTATGACATAATAATTATCCCCCCTTAATTTTTTATTAAAATTGTATATTCTCTTGCACCTCTTGGCGCTATTGGAATAGAATAAAAAACAGCTTTGCCATCCTTTGCTATTCGGGGCCATATCCCTATATCGCGTGGTACCGGAATCTCTTTCAAGATTTGCGGCTGTTGGCTTCCTCTTTTTAAGTAGCAAATGAAACGCTCGTTTTTTGACCCTTTACTAAATACAATATTACCCTCATCATCTGCATCATACCATTCAATATCGCTGACCAGTTTACGTTTTTTAGCTGGATTGTTAAGGTCAAAAATATATAAATTCGTAACACTGTTATCACCTATTTCGCTACCGAACATGATATCAACATATAATTTATTATCTTTGGTAATGTACATTACTCTCAGATTACAACCAAAAGATAATTGCCTATCTCCATTATCCTCCAAACTATGTATAGTTACTTTGCCACAATTTGGATCAAAAAGGAAAAGCCTGCTCTCGTCGAAAGACCATTGAAATTTAGAAAACTCTGGTATAGAACTTATGCCTCTTCTATATGGCACTAGCTTAACTTCTTTCCCTCCCGGCAAAATATATTTCTGCCCCTCTGGCAAATCCGGTCCCAACAAATAATTGGCATGAGGTGATAAAGGCATTTCATCGATTTGTTTCAATAGTATGCTTTCCATTTCATACATTTTCTTTATGGTTTTTGTGCTTCTATCATAAACAAATAAACTGCTTTGTTTCTTCCCAAATATTTTATCAGTAAAAACGATATACTGGCCATCAGCTGCGCAGCTGACATTTTCGTCACCTGGATCATTGGTTATATCTTGAACCATGCCACTATCAAGATCATATATTCTTATACCCTTATTGCTTTTACCGAAGTTATCGCCACTGAATGCTATGTGCCGGTTGTCACACCACACAGCACCATACGCATTTAAAATTAGTTTTATTTCTCTCCAGGAATCCCTAGCCTCTAATTTGTTGGTCTGTTCAGCAGCAGCTATCGTTCCTAAAACAACGAATATTAATATTAAGATAATACTTAAATATCTTGCGGGAATAATAGGGATGGGTCTATTTATTTGTTCTTTTTTCTTAACATTCATCATGCCGTCCTCCTGAGGGTTTCAAAATCCACCGGTGTTAAATAAACTTTGGGACGTTGTTACCTACGTTGCAATGAAGAGGGTAAAGGTGGCAAAAGAGTAATCCATACCTGGTAACAACGTCCCCAACTATGTTGGCTGAGGGGCCACTGGCCAAAAGGCCACCTTCGGCTACGGCTTCGGCTGTTCTTCTGGGGTTTCAGGTGCGGGTGGCTCTGGTGGCGGCGGCGCAGCAGCCCATTTAATCATCACCTCATTGGAGGGGGCGCTGGGGTAGCCCCAATGGTTGACGCCGATGATCTTATACATATAGATGACCCCCTCGTTGAGATTTTTATCCACCCAGGTGGCGGTATTTTTTTCTAAGCGATAGCCCTTCGGTGTGCGGAGATCCAACTCAGCCTTTACCTTAAACTCCCCGGGACACTCAGGGCACCCTGCCGTTTCGTCCCTCCTGAGCACCCGAAAGTACACCAGGTCAACCGGCGTGGAGCCATTCGCGTTTGCCTTGGGGACGCTCCAGGTCAGTTCAAAGGTCTCCTCCTTGACCGTGCCTTGCAGGTCCTTGATCGCCTTGGCAACCAACACATCAGGGGGGACGAGAGAGGTCTTGACGCCGCACCCCCCGGCGAGGATGGCAAGAAAGATCCAGATGGGAAACATCTTTTTCATCATGATAGCTCCTTTTTAGCCTTTTTTATCTGTTCAGCCACCCTCTGGCGAGCGGTTCCTCCGATACTGTTACGACGATTCACCGCATTCTCTATGCGGATATAGTCGAAGACATCCTTCCCAATGAGAGGGGAGAAGGATCGCAGCTCCTCGAGAGAAAGCGCATCGAGATTTTTACCCTTTTCTTCGGCGTGCAGCACGGCCTTGCCGGTGATCTGGTGGGCCTCGCGAAAGGGGATCCCCTTGTTGGTGAGATAATCAGCGAGATCGGTGGCGTTGGTATATCCCTCTGAGGCGGCCTTCCTCATCTTTTCCCCGTGTATCTCGATATTCGCAAAGAGCACAGCCATGATCTTCAGGGAGGCCTTTACCGTATCGACGGCGTTAAAAAGCGGCTCCTTGTCCTCTTGCAGATCCCTGTTGTACGCCAAGGGCAGGGCCTTGAGCACGGTGAGCACCGCGATGAGGGCGCCATAAACCCTTCCGGTCTTTGCCCTGATCAACTCCAGCACGTCGGGGTTCGCCTTTTGGGGCATGATGCTGCTGCCGGTGCAGAATGCCTGCGGTAGGCGCAGGAACCCGAACTCCGGGGCCGACCACAGGATGAGTTCTTCGCAGAGACGGCTCAAGTGCATCATGAGGAGGGAGCAGCAAAAGAGGGTCTCCGCCACGAAGTCCCTGTCGCTGACGGCATCGATGCTGTTCCGGCTGATCTCGGCAAAACCCAATCGTTCGGCCAGGTACGTTTGGTCTATCGGGTACGGGGTGCCGGCCAGGGCGCCGCTGCCCAGGGGGAGGACATCCATCCTGTTCAAGGCATCGATCATCCGCCCCCTATCGCGCTTGAACATCTCATAATAGGCCATCACCTGGTGTGAGAGGAGGATGGGCTGAGCCTTGCGGAGGTGGGTGTACCCGGGCATGATGGCATCCACATGCTTTTCGGCCCATCCCACCAAGCTGGCCTGGAGCCCTTGTACGAGATCGATGATGGCGGCTGTTTCTTCTTTGACAAAGAGACGCAAATCGAGGGCAATCTGGTCATTGCGGCTCCTGCCTGTGTGGAGTTTGCCCCCCGTCTCGCCGATCTTCTCAATGAGGCGCTGCTCTATGTGCATGTGGATATCTTCCGTGCTCGCCGAAAAGGGGAGGGTGCCTTCTTCGATCTCGCCTTCGATCTCCTTTAGGCCCCGGAGGATCTGCGTCTTTTCGTCCTGGGAGATGACACCAGCCTTTGCCAATGCCTCGCAGTAGGCCATGCTCCCCTTGATATCGTATGTAGAGAGCCTCTTGTCAAAGGAGATGGAGGCGGTAAACTCCTCTGCCAGCTCATCGGTTTTCTCGGGGAACCTCCCCCCCCATGGTTTCTTCGCCATCACACACTCCTCTCGCCAAAGATGGCCCTTCCAATCCTGACTATGGTGGCACCCTCTTCAATGGCCACCGCGAAATCCGTCGACATCCCCATAGAGAGCTCAGGCAGGGGGATGCCATCCCGTTCGATCTCCTCCTTGAGTTTCCTGAGGGCGGTGAAATATGGTCTGGCCGCCTCTGGATCATCCGCATAGGGGGGCATGGTCATAAGCCCCTTTAAGGAGATGTTTTTCAAATCCCTTAACTCATGGGCCAGCTCAGGGGTCATCTCTTTGCTAATCCCGAACTTGGAGTTTTCTTGAGAGAGGTTTACCTCAATCAAGCAGTCGACGATCTTGCCCTCTGCTGCTGCCCTCTTGTCCAAATCACGGGCCACGGTTATGCCGTCCACCGAATGGATAAGGTCAAAAAGCCTCACCGCATACCTGGCCTTGTTCGTTTGGAGGTGTCCGATGAGGTGCCACTGAATACCTGCCTGCCCTATCTCCTCAATCTTTGACCGCGCCTCTTGGACATAATTTTCCCCGAAGATCATAGCGCCTGCTGCCATGGCCTCCCGTATCCTTTCAACCGTTACCGTCTTCGTGACCGCCATAAGCTTGATCTCCCTTGGATCCCTACCAACCTTGGTTGCGGCATGTTCCATCCTCTCCCTTACCCGGCGCAGGTTTTTCTCTATTTCACCCATGGTATCTTCCGGCATGCGATTCGGCACGGCAAGGGAGCCGATCCCGCGTCTCTAAAAGATATCGCCGATACCGGCATCCTTGAAAAGCCTGATGAGCTGGCACAGGGGGAGTCCGACCACATTGGTATACGATCCCTCTATCCATTCTACCATAAAGGCCCCTTTCCCTTGTATGGCATATGCTCCTGCCTTATCAAAGGGCTCACCGGTATTGATATACCACTCTATCTCCCGCTCCTCAAGGGCATTGATCCTGACCCGCGTTTCCTCAACCCCCCTCAGCTTTTTCCCTTCCGCCATATTCAAGAGAACGTAGCCCGTAAGCACCACATGTTCTCTGTCGGCAAGTCGTTGCAACATCCTCTTTGCATCTTCCCTATCGCGAGGCTTTCCTAAGATCTCACCTTCCACGACAACGATTGTGTCGGCCCCGATAACCCAGGCGCGGGGATACCGGGTCCCGACAAGCAGGGCTTTGTTCTCCGCCACCCTGACGACGAAATCTTTGGCAGCTTCATGAGGAGAGGGGATTTCCTGCAACTCAGCAGGGATGACGTGAAACTGAAGCCCTAAGGAGGCGAGGAGGGCTCTTCTCCGCGGCGAAGAAGAGGCCAGAATCAACTCTTGTGACACGCGCTTGGAGGATATGCTCAGTGCGGATGGTTCTGTTTATCTCTCCGTACCCCTCACCAAGAGGAGGACGGAATCACCGTTTCCGATATTCTCCCACTGCTGAGAGAGACTTCCTTTGAAGAGGAGGCTATCTCCCTCTTCGAGGGTGTATTTCTCCTTCTTCAATTCGAATTGGAATTTCCCCTGCAGACAGAAGACCAACTCGTCTCCGAGGTGGCTCACCCCTTTGCTTCCGCTCTTGGCGCCCTTGGCGGCGGTAAGCGTATAGGCCTCCAGGCTTTGCTGAATGAGGCCGGTACCGAGGCTCTCGAATTTTATCTCCTTATCCTTGCTTTCCACCTGTTTGCGCTGGCCCTTTTTGGAGAAGAGCGTCTCTTCTAACCTCTCCTCATCGAAGAAGTAGTTGATCTTCACCCCCAAGGCCCTGCTGATGCTGTAGAGGGTATTTACCGTCGGAGAGGTGATATTTCTCTCGATGAGGCTCAATGTGTTCACCGATAGGCCACTCAACTTGGCCAAGGTACGCAGAGAGATCCTCTTTTCACCTCTAATGGCCTTGAGTTTACTGCCGATATCTAACGCCTGAGTCTCTACCATACAACGTACCCCCCTCCTTAAGGTTTACCGCCTCTTTGCCTGAGCATAAATCTTTGAAGGAAAGAGACAATAAATCTAACCAATTTGGCCCTTTTTGTCAAGAAGAATTTGGGTGAAAGTTAGATAAAATTGATCTTAATATTTATTTGTGCAAATGGTTCTTAAAACAGAGATTCGAAGGGGGGTAATGAGGGATTCGAGCTCTGTCGGGTAACCTGGCTGTCATGAAGGGGCGAACATAGTGTTGATGAGCCCTGACATGATCAGGATCTCCTTTACCCTAGTTTGAGGCCATTTGCAGAGGGTGGAAACCTTATTCCGGATATCGATTCGAGACAGTTAGTACCCTCTATTCTCCGCCCGGGGGGCCTGTGAGCGAAGTAGAGTAGCGTTTGGACCTGGAAGAGCACGAGGGATCGCCCTTCATTCTGATAGTGCTCTCTGAAAGTCCGGATCGCCTATGATCGCTGCTACAGCCCTATGAACGGCGCCATCTATAGCCCTGTTTATATTTTGGCCGGCGTTATTCCCCTCATACGTTTTAGCCCACTTGCCATCTTTCCTCTCAACCTGGACATTGACGATGCAGCGGATTGACCACGCTCCCCAGAAGAATCTCAGATTTGGCACCGAAACCTTAAAGACATAATCACTCTCGGGCTTGACCCGGACACCTCTCTTCTCTAGTTCGGTCCCTAATTGAACGACGATGAAATCGCTCCACTGCTTGAAATCCGCAAAGAATTTATTACTGCCTTGGACAGCTACGAGGGTGAGTTTGGATTCGGTCTGCGCATTTACCAGGGAGATCACTTTATTAGTGCTAATCGGGCCCACTTTGTCCATCGCGACTGGTATAGAACCCCTTGGATATACAACCTGTGAACAGGCTGAGAACAGAAGGGGTAACATCAGGAGAGACAGGGCAAGAATACATTTTGGATAGATACGCATCTTGAACCTCCTCATTTTTTTGTCCTGATAATTATAATAAAAAATCCCCTAAAAGTACAGAAGAATACTTTTAGGGGCTCAATATGAACTACTTTTCGGGAGCCACCTTATATAACTCATTCCTACAAGGGTTAAGGTTATCTCGTCCTGGGGTACTGTTAATTGGGCTGAGAGAAAAAAACTAAATAAAAATGTGTTTATTGTCGAATAGTACCTTAATCCACCTGCCGCAGAGGGGGGGGGCACATAGTTACCACAGAGGGGTGAGAAGGGTAGATGGCAACATCGATCAGTTCCTGAGACAAGAAGAAGGGGATAAAAATGTCTATGCCACCTGCCAAGAGGGATTTTCCCCATCCACCCTATTCGTGTGAGGAAAAAAGAGAGAAGATGACACGCAAAAATGTTGACACTTTTTCGCGTTATGAATATTATTGTTTTTATATACTATGGATGGGTTAGGAGGCAAACGATGGTTGCCATGAAGAAGGGGAGCTTCCTCGATTCACGGATCAGGAAGAGGGAGCGGTTTCAGCTCCAGGATGTGGATGAGCCCAATCTGTTTCGGGATGTCTTCCCTTACGAAGAGGTATGTCGCATCGAATTCGACCACCGGGTTGAAGTGATAGATCCTCCGGTGGAGATATTCATCACCGATACCACCTTTCGAGACGGACAGCAGGCAAGACCTCCCTATACCGTACAGCAAATCGCTGATCTCTATGATATGCTCCATAGATTGGGGGGCCCTAATGGTATCATCCGCCAATCTGAATTTTTCCTTTACAGCGACAAGGACAAGGAGGCCGTACAAACGTGTTTGGAAAAGGGGTATCGATACCCCGAGATCACGGGTTGGATCAGGGCGGATAAGGGCGATTTTAAGCTCGTGAAGGAGATGGGCCTCAAAGAGACGGGGATCTTGACCTCGGTATCGGATTACCACATCTTTCTGAAGCTGGGCAAGAACAGAAGGACCACCATGATCGACTACCTCCGGGTCGTAGAGGCGGCCCTGGCCGAGGGGGTAAAACCGCGCTGTCACTTTGAGGACGTCACGAGGGCGGATGTTTATGGATTCGTGGTCCCCCTGGCCCAGGAGTTCATGCGCCTGGCCCAGGAAGGTGGGGCGACGGTGAAGATCAGGTTGTGCGATACGCTAGGATTGGGTGTCTCCTATCCGGGTGCAGCCCTGCCCAGGAGTGTGCCGAAGCTCGTACGCGCCCTGGTCGATGATGCGGGGATCCCCCCTGAAGAGATCGAATGGCATGGCCACAACGACTTTCATAAGGTCCTCATCAACTCAACGACGGCGTGGCTCTATGGTTGTTCAGGGGTTAACGGAAGCTTGCTCGGGTTTGGCGAGAGGACCGGCAACGCCCCTATCGAGGGGCTGCTCATTGAGTATATCGGCCTTACGGGAGACCACAACGGGGTTGATACCACCGTCATCACCGAGATCAGGAATTACTTTGAGCGGGCCATCGGTGAGCACATACCCAAAAACTATCCCTTTGTCGGTGCGGAGTTTAACACGACGAGGGCGGGCATCCACGCCGACGGGATCCTCAAGAATGAGGAGATCTACAACATCTTCAACACCACAAAGATCCTCAACAGGCCCCTGACCGTGGCCATAAGCGACAAATCGGGCACGGCGGGGATCGCCCAATGGATCAATTCCTACTTTGCCCTGATTGACAATGAGCGGGTGGACAAGAGGCATCCCGGCGTGGCCAAGATATATAAATGGGTAAAGGATGAGTATGCCCAGGGGCGATCTACCGATATCTCCTCGGACGAGATGAAAAAAAGGGCACGGAAGCATCTCCCCGAGCTCTTTATCTCCGATTTCGACCTGATAAAACAGCGGGCATATGAGATGGCCGCACACCTCATTGAGGAGGTGGTGGATGATCCGGCCATCAGGTCGATGGAGCCTACACGCCAAGAGGCCCTTTTGGAGAAGGTGGAGCAGGAGAACCCCTTTATTCAATTCCTCTATGTTACCGACGATAAGGGGCAAAAGGTCACCAGGAATATCACCCGTCCTGAAGACCGGGCGAAGTACGAGCAGATCGGCTCCGACGTCGACTACTCCAACCGGGAGTGGTTTATCGAGCCCTTCAAGACGGGAAAGGTGTATGTGACCGATTTCTATACCTCGATGTTTACCGGCGCACTCTGCATCACCGTCTCCGCCCCCATCCGAAATAAGGATGAGGCGATTGTGGGGATTCTGGGTATGGACCTGAAGTTTGAAGAGCTGATCAAGGCGGAGGACCTGAGCTGAGCAATGACTGGGGTAATAGAGGTACAGAACGGCAAGGTCATCTCGGCGCCGGACAATCCTATAATCCCCTTTATCAAAGGGGATGGCGTGGGGCCGGATATCTGGCGTGCAGCCGTATTGGTTATGGATACCGCGGTACAGAAGGCCTACACCGGAAAGAGAAAGATCGCCTGGCAAGAGATGTGGGCAGGCGCGGAGGCCATAGAGCGACACAACGATCCGCTCCCCCCTGAGACCTTGCAGACCATCAATCAATACAAGGTGGCCATTAAGGGGCCGTTGACGACACCGGTGGCAGGCGGATTCCGCAGCCTTAATGTGGCCTTACGGCAGCACTTTGACCTCTATGCCTGCATCAGGCCCATCCGTTATATCCCAGGCACTCCTTCCCCCCTGAAGAACCCCGAGCGGGTGGATTTTGTCATCTTCCGTGAGAATACGGAGGATGTCTACGCCGGGATAGAGTGGCGAGGGGAGAGTGAGGAAGGCCAGAAGGTGATGCGCTTTCTGCGTGAGGAGATGGCAGTGGAGGTCAGGGATGGCTCGGGCATCGGGATAAAGCCCATCAGCCCCTTTGCCACTAAGCGTTTGGTGCGCAGGGCCATCGAGTATGCCCTGGGGCATGGGCGGCGTAGCGTGACCCTGGTCCACAAGGGGAACATCATGAAATACACGGAAGGGGCCTTTCGGGATTGGGGGTATGAGGTGGTTGAACAGGAGTTTTCCGGGAAGGCGATCAGGGAGGATGAACGTCAGGGTAGCGGTGGGTTGCCTGATGGCCAAGTTGTCGTCAATGATCGCCTGGCCGATGCCATGTTCCAACAGGTCCTCTTACGGCCGGAGGATTACGATGTCCTGGTTACGCCGAACCTCAACGGCGACTATCTATCCGACGCCTGCGCCGCGCAGGTCGGCGGATTGGGCATGGCCCCAGGCGCCAATTGTGGGGATGAGGTGGCCATCTTCGAGGCGACCCATGGGAGCGCCCCCAAGTATGCCAATCAGGATAAGGTGAACCCCGGCTCCATGATCCTCTCCGGGGCCATGATGCTGGAGTACTTGGGCTGGATCGAAGCGGCACGCATCATCGAGGATGCCGTACAGAGGACCATTCAGGCCAAGACCGTTACCTATGACCTCCATCGGCAGATGAAGGGGGCAACGCTCCTCAGTTGCTCGCGATTTGGTGAGGCAGTGGTGAGGAATATGGGGGAGGCGAAAGGCTGACAGGCGTTGTCAAAGCCACCTAGAATTGATCCTACTTGTAGCATGGGATGGGGTTTCTTCCCGATTGAGCCCGCCCGCTCAAGAATAAGGCAAAAAAACCGTATATCATCCGGCGGTGAGCAGCAAGGGACCTTTACCTAAATGGCAGCCAAAAAGATCGTCAAAAGGGAGCTCGGACAGGGATCGAAGGAGAAATATCCGTTGATTTTTCGGGTTTATTTTTATAAATTCTTATGTTAACGTTAACAAAATGATAAATCCAGCCACTCTCAAGGATATAGCCAGATTAGCCCATGTATCCCATACTACCGTTTCCAGGGTCATAAACAATAGGCCTGGGGTAAGGGCCGCCACAAAGAAGAGGATTATGAGACTGGTCAAGAAGTTGGACTATCAACCCAATCTGGTGGCCCGCAGTCTGGTGGTGAAGAGGAGCAAGAACCTGGGGATGATTATCACCACCATCAGAAACCCCTTTTATCTCGAGCTGGCCCAAGGGATAGAGGATACGGCCAGGTCCTTTGAGTATAACGTCATCTTGTGTTGCACCAACCATGATCTCTTTCTGGAGGGTGAACATATTAGGGAGTTAAAGAGGAGGGGGGTGGATGGCATCATCCTCACCTCGGCCCAGATTAAAGATGGGCATGTGGCTGCCCTGGCCCGCGAGGGATTCCCGGTGGTGTTAGTAAACAGAAGGGTTTTGGATCCGGACCTCTCCGACAAGGTGGACTATATCGGGATCGACAATGTAAAAGGAGGGGAGATGGCCCTAGAACACCTGCTGAAGATGGGGCACAGGAGGATCGGGATCATCAGGGGGAGCCTGGAATCCTCCGTTACCGTGGAGCGCATGGAGGGGGCCTGCAGGGCCTTAACACGCTATGGTATCTCTCTGGAGGATGATCTCGTCTTCGGAGGGGATTACCTGAAAGGGACGGGGTATGAGGCAGCCAAGAAGTTCTTATCCTTACCCAATCCGCCGAGCGCCATTTTTTCTTTAAACGACTATATGGCCTTGGGCGTCTATGATGCCCTGACGGAGCAAGGGGTGAGGGTCCCGGAGGATATGGCCCTCGTGGGGTTTAATGACATCGAGTTTGCCTCCCTCAAGATGGTGGGTTTGAGCACGATCTCCCAGAAAAAATATACCTTGGGTTCGATGGCGGTGCGTCGCTTGATGGAGAGGATCGAGGGGGCTCAGGCTGGCAGGGAATGGATTCTCGAGCCCGAGCTCATCATCAGGAGGTCATGCGGCTATACCTTAGCAATTTCCCATGGCGGCCTCGCCCCCAGCGAACGATGAAAATTGGCAATCACCCCTCACCCCCTGGCTGAAGAGCCACCTCCGGCTTTAGAAAAAGGGATGAGGGGATTTGAAACCTATTTTCTAAACAACTATTGAGTAAAGATAAAGAAAAGAGAAAAACATGAAGCTTACCACAGAAGAACTATTGGCCAAGGCGAGAAAGCCGGCTCAGGATGCTATGAAACTCCATCCCTTTTACCGGGGAAAGGTGGAGATTACCCCCAAATGTGCCATCCGTAATGTCAATGACTTCGCGATCTGGTATACACCGGGGGTGGCAGAGCCGTGCAAAGACATCCACAAGAATCCCGAGCAGGTCTTTATACATACCAATAAGGCCAATATGGTGGCCGTGGTTTCCGACGGGACCAGGGTCCTGGGCTTGGGGGATATCGGTCCGGAGGCCGCTTTGCCCGTCATGGAGGGCAAGGCTATCCTTTTTAAGTATCTCGGCGGGGTCGATGCCTTCCCCATTTGCTTGGATACCAAAGACCCCGATGAACTGATCAAAACCGTTTTGCTGCTGCAACCGAGCTTCGGCGGCGTCAACCTGGAAGACATCTCCCAGCCGAAGTGCTTTTATATCCTCGATACCCTGCGAAAGAAGGCACGGATACCGGTCTGGCATGACGACCAACAGGGCACGGCAGCGGTCACCTTGGCCGGTCTGATCAACGCCCTCAAGATCGTCGGCAAGGCTATGGACCAGGTACGCGTGACGATGATCGGGGCAGGGGCAGCCAGCATCGCCATAACGAGAGTGCTTATTGCGGCGGGGGTTACCCCCGGGAACATCATCATGGCAGACACCAAGGGGACGTTGCACCCTGGCCGTAGAGAGCTAAAAGATACCTATAAAGAGAAGTGGCACTTCTGCCAGGTTACCAATAAGGACGGGGTTGTCGGGGGGGTTCCCGAGGCGATGAAGGGGGCCGATGTCTGTATCTCCCTTTCCAAACCGGGACCGGACACCATCAAGAAGGGGTGGGTAGAGGGTATGGCCAGGGATGCCGTCCTCTTTGTCTGTGCCAACCCCATCCCTGAGATCTGGCCCTGGGAGGCAAAAGAGGCCGGGGCAAGGATCGTTGCCACGGGCCGCTCCGACTTTCCCAACCAGGTAAATAACTCCTTGGGTTTTCCCGGGATCTTCCGCGGGACCCTCGATGTCATGGCCACTACCATCACCGATGAGATGTGTATTGCGGCAGCCAAGGAGCTGGCCCGATGTGCCGAGGATATCGGTATGAGCGAGGAATACCTTATCCCCACGATGGATGAATGGGAGGTCTTTCCCCGTGAGGCAGCGGCAGTCGGACTCAAGGCCATCGAGCAGGGTGTAGCACGGGTGAAACAATCCCGTGACGAGCTCTATGAGAAGGCCACCCGGATCATCAAGCGAGCGAGGGAGGAGACCGCGCTGCTCATGAAAGAGGGATTGATCCCGATGCCGAAGGATGTATGAGTTACCGTAGGGAGGTGCTCGAGATGCGCGAGGTATCAGCAGCAGAGATCACCCAAGCCGTGAAAGGCCTCTTTATCGATGCCAACATCGACCTGGGGGAGGATGTATTGACGGCCTTTCGCAAGGCCTTGGAAACGGAGGAATCCCCTACCGGCAAGGAGGTCCTCAATGAGCTGATCGAAAACGCCCGGATCGCCAAAGAAGAGGGGGTTGCCATCTGCCAGGATACCGGATTGGCCGTGGTCTTTGTTGAGCTCGGGCAGGATGTCCACGTGACGGGCGGAGATCTCATCGAGGCGATCAACCAAGGGGTACGGCAGGGCTACCAGGATGGATACCTGCGCAAATCGGCATGCCACTGTTTTACCCGCAAGAATACCGGCGACAATACCCCCGCTATCGTCCATCTGGAGATCGTTCCGGGTAGCACCATCAAGTTAATCGCCGCTCCCAAAGGCGGGGGGAGCGAGAACATGAGTCGCGTGATGATGCTTACCCCCTCTGTGGGACTCACGGGTATCAAGGAGTTTATCGTTCAGCGGGTCAAGGAGTCGGGGGCGAATCCGTGTCCTCCGGTTATCGTCGGGGTCGGGATCGGCGGGACCTTTGAGCAGGCGGCCCTCATCGCCAAGAAGGCCCTCTTGCGGCCGATAGGAAGCACCAACCCCGATGCCGAGGCAGCTGCCATCGAGGAAGATCTGTTGAAACGAATCAATAATCTGGGGATTGGCCCCCAAGGGTATGGAGGCAGAACTACCGCTTTGGCGGTACATGTCAATATGATCCCCTGCCATATCGCCAGCCTGCCGGTGGCCGTGAACATTCAGTGTCATGCCCACCGGCACAAAGAAGCGGTGATTTAGCAATAAGGAGCACTGCCATGGCTCATGAGAAGAAGATATCCACCCCGCTGATTGATGAAGCACTGAAGAATCTGCACATTGGCGATAAGCTCCTCATAACAGGGGTCATCTACACCGGCAGGGATGCGGCCCACAAACGGCTCATCGAGCTCATCGATCAGGGCAAAGAACTCCCCTTTGATATCAAAGGGCAGATCATCTATTTCGTCGGACCGGCACCGGCTAAACCCGGCAGGCCCATCGGCTCAGCCGGCCCTACCACGAGCTACCGCATGGATGCCTATTCTCCTAAACTCATCGAGCAAGGGCTCAAGGGCATGATCGGAAAGGGGATGCGGTCGCAAGAGGTCAAGGACGCTATTGTGAAGTACAAGGCGGTTTACCTCGGCGCTACCGGCGGAGCCGGGGCCTTGATCGCCAAGAGTATTAAAAAGGCAGAGATCATCGCCTACGAGGATCTGGGGCCTGAGGCCATCAGACGCCTGGAGGTCGAGGCATTTCCCGCCGTGGTTATCAACGATATCTATGGGAAAGACCTGTACGCGGAGGGTGTTAAGCAATACGCTCAGGGGTAAGGTGGAAGATGGTGGACAGGATATTCATCAAGAACGTGTCGTATGAGCGCACCCTAACATCAAGAGAAATAGAAGGCCTTGAGAAGCTAGAAGTTACTACGGAGAGCATAAAATAGTATGCGTCTTTTTATGATTGCTTCTCCGCGCGTATTCTGCATTGCCTTAACATCCCCCTTTGTAAAGGGGAATTGAGGGGGATTTCCCCACTTGTCAAATCCCCCCGGCCCCCCCTTTGCTAAAGGGGGGAAGTAAACTATTATGTACTACTGCTTAGCAACGTGGGGAATAGAAGCGCCCATATAAATTTACAGAAGCGGGGGAAAAGATGGCAACATTCGTCCATGACATAGTCATCCTGGGAGGCGGCATCGCTGGTCTGAGGGCCGCCATTGCCGCTGCCGAGGTCAGCGCTAAATTCTCTATCGCCGTCATTTCCAAGGTCCAACCCCTGCGCTCCCATTCCGTCTGCGCCCAAGGCGGAACAGCTGCCGCACTAAGAGAAGGAGACTCCCTTGATCTGCATGCGTGGGACACGGTTAAGGGATCGGATTTCCTGGCAGACCAGGATGTTGTCGAGTTTTTCGTCAAGCAGTCCCCCCAGGAGATCATCCAACTGGAGCATTGGGGGTTACCGTGGAGCAGGACCGACGACGGGCGGATAAACCAACGGCCTTTTGGGGGGCATAGCTTCCCCAGGGCCTGTTTCGCAGCCGACATGACCGGCTTTCACGAGATGCACACCTTACATGGGAAGGCCATCGCGCTGCAGAACATAAAATTCTATGATGAATGGTTTGTTACCTCCCTCATTGTCGAAGACAACTGCGCCAAAGGGTTGACGGCCATAGAATTGAAAACCGGTGAGATGCAGGCGTTGCACGCGAAGGCCATCATCCTGGCGACCGGCGGCCACGAGCGCATATACGAGTTCACAACCTTTTCGCACTCGGCAACCGGTGATGGCATGACCATGGCGTACCGCGCAGGGGTGCCGCTTGAAGACATGGAATTTGTTCAATTCCATCCGACAGGTCTCTTACCATCAGGGGTGCTGATAACCGAAGGGGCCCGTGGTGAAGGAGGCTTCCTCCTGAACGCCCAGGGCGAACGCTTTATGAAACGCTACGCCCCCGATAAGATGGAATTGGCGCCGCGCGACATAATCTCCCGGTCGGAGACGACGGAGATCCAGGAGGGAAGGGGATTAACCGGTCCTTATGGGTCTTATATAGCTCTGGACCTTACCCATTTAGGGGAGGCAAAGATAAACGAGAGGCTGCCTCTCATACGCGATGTTTCGATAAAACTCGGCGGGGTAGATCCCGTTAAAGAACCTATACCCATCAAGCCGGCTGCCCACTACTCCATGGGAGGAATCAGGACCAGCATAAAGACAGAAACGCCGGTTGCAGGATTATACGCCGCCGGCGAATGCGCCTGCCTGAGCCTGCACGGCGCAAACCGACTGGGCACAAACTCTACGGCAGATTGCCTGGTTTTCGGCTCTGTAGCCGGCAAAGAAGCAGCCCAATACGCCTTTTCAAGCAAGCTCCGAGAAATTTCTCGCGGCGCAATAGAGACGGAAAAGAGACGGGTCTTCGATGGGATCTTCGGCAACGAAGGCCCTGAGAGGGTCCCTGCTATCAGAGATGAGATGAGGCGCGTGATGCACGAGCGGGTCTGGGTATTCAGAAGGGAGGATGAGCTCAAGAGCGCCTTGAAGGTGATAGAGGGGCTCAAGGAGAGATTCAAGTATATAAGGGTAGAGGACAGGGGTCGGTCCTATAACACGGACCTCGTGGCAGCCCTACAATTGGACTTCATGCTGGACTTGGCCGAGGTAACGGTGACGAGCGCCATTGCCAGGCAAGAGTCCAGGGGCGCCCATTCCCGGCTCGACTATCCCAAACGCGATGATGAGCGCTGGTTGAAACATACACTCGCCTACTATACGACGGAAGGACCCAGACTCGACTACGCGCCTGTGACGATAACCAAGTGGCCTCCGGTTGCGAGGACTTATTAAGGTAGGTTGTACGGCTCATCTTATAGTGCAAAAAAAGATGTTCTGTGCCCCTCACCCTTCCCCTCTCCCCTGTCGCCGTGCGACATCCCGCCTTCCATATGTCGTATCAAAGCGGAGCGGGACGGGGGAGAGGGATGGGGTGAGGGGGATATGGATAAAATTTATTTCTGAGATATAGAACGAGGGGGTTTGTTATGGCTTCTGAATTAGAGAAGGTTGTTGAATTTAAGGTGCAGCGTTTCGATCCTGAGGGCAAGAGGCGTTACCTGTCCACGTATCAGGTGCCTATCCATCGAGGGATGACGATCCTCGATGCCTTAAATTACATCAAAGACAATCTTGATGCGACCCTGAGCTTCAGGCAGTCGTGCCGGATGGGGGTGTGCGGGAGCTGCGGCGTCAAGATCGACGGAAAGCCCAGGCTGGCGTGTTACACGCAGGCGCTCGACCTTGGATCCGATTCCCTCCTGATAGAGCCCCTCTCCAACCTGCCGGTCATAAGGGATTTAGTTGTCGACATCGAACCCTTCTTCGACACGTTTAAGAGGGTTAAGCTATCGCTGATAAAGGCAAAAGCGGATCTTGAGAAGACGGACGAATTCGTGCAAACGCCGGCAGACCTCCAGGGCTACTGGGACCGCACGTTGTGTACGAAGTGCGCCATCTGCTATTCATCGTGCCCTGCGGTACTCGATAGAAGATTCCTCGGGCCTTCATCCCTGTCGGCAAACTATCGCTTTATCCTTGATTCGCGAGATGAGGGCCTGGATGAGCGGTTGGAGGCGATCGCCGACAACGTTTGGCTCTGCACCTCCTGCCACACGTGTACGCTGAATTGCCCGAAAGATGTCGATAGCTCAACTGCGGTGGTGGAGGAGCGCAGTCTCATGATTGAAACGAGTGGACTCATCCCGAAGAATGTGCAGGAGGTGCTGACGAGCGCCGCTAAATATCATAATCCCATGCGTATGCCCGCCGGTAAAAGGACGGAATGGGCAAAGGATCTGCAGATCAAGGAGCTTCCGGCAATAGGGAAAACTGACATTTTATACTTTCCCGGGTGCTCGGCAGCCTATGATTCAAGGAATCAAGAGATTGCCAAGTCCATGACATCGATATTCAGGGAGATTGGCGCCGACTTCGCGATATTGGGGACTGAAGAGTGGTGTTGTGGAGACCATCTGCTGAGGCTCGGCGAAAAAGGATTGTTTGAAATGCTGGCAGAGCATAATGTTGCCATGTTCAAAAAGTTCGCCATAAACAAGATAGTAACCCTCTCACCACACTGCTTTCATACGTTCACTCATGATAAGCCGTATACGGATGCCGAACTGAATGTCCAACACTATACGCAATTTATTGCCGAGGCCCTTGAGCAGGGAAAGATCAAACTCTCCAAGGCCATTAAGAAACGAGTTACCTATCACGATCCCTGCTTCTTGGGCAAGCGCAATGAGATATATGATGCACCGCGGCAGATCTTGAAATCGATTCGTGGCTTGGAATTTGTTGAGATGCCGAGGACAAAGGAGCACAGCTTCTGCTGCGGCGGGGGCGCCGGCAGGGTATGGACCGAGGAGTCGACCCCGGAAGGGAGGCCCTGTGTGGCCAGGGCTCAGGAGGCCCTGGAGCTCGGCGCCGAGATCATCGCTACGGCGTGCCCGTTCTGTTTGACAACCTTGGAGGATGCCGTGAAGGTCCTGGATTGCGAAGGCAAGATCATCGTTCGGGACATCGCAGAGCTCATCAAAGAAGCACTGTAACTCCTCCTGGTAAGAGGAAATAAGGTTACTTTTTTTCTGCTGAGATCGAAGGGTCTATTGCTCGGTTGCCAATAGGGGCTTCGGCACCGACCCCTACAAAGTGTGTATCAAGAGATATTTGCAGTAATGGATCGCATCTCCCCGTCAGACCTTTTTGAACACGCCTCTGTACATTTGATATTGTATAACCGAAGAGATATACTGCCATTACGAAAAACAAACAAAAATATAGCCGTCTCAGGGCAATCATAAAAGACCTCCAAAGGGTTGTCGTGGCGTTCTCCGGCGGCGTGGACAGTACCTTCCTCCTGAAGGTCTGTGTCGATGTTCTCGGCAGGGAAAATGTATTGGCCTTTATAGGGCTTTCGCCGACTTGTCCCGAAAGAGAAATCGCTGAAGCGAAAAGTCTTTCCGGGCTTATCGGTGTGGACTGCGTCACAGCAGAAACATCCGAAATGGAAGATCCTCGCTTCATTGAAAATAATACCACGCGGTGTTACTTCTGCAAAACTCACCTCTTTGTCAAGGCCAGGGAAATAGCAGAGCAGAGAGGTTTTATCCATGTCGCCGAAGGATCGAACGTCGATGATATAAATGACTTCCGGCCGGGGCGAAAGGCCTGTTCAGAGCAGGGAGTAAAAAGTCCGCTGCTCGAGGCGGGACTTACCAAAGGGGAGATCAGAGAGCTGTCGGAAACCCTTGCCCTGCCGACCCATGATAAACCCTCCTTTGCCTGTCTTTCTTCCAGGGTTCCTTACGGCACGGCTATTGATGCGACAACCCTGAAAAGGATTGAGCGTTCCGAGGATTTTATTCAAAGCCTCGGCATACGACAGGTGCGGGTTAGATGTTATGGCAACGTTGCGCGTATCGAAGTCCTCGATAAAGACTTTGATGCCGTCATGGCTAACAGAGACAAAATTACTGAGGTGCTCAACCAATATGGATTTCTCTATGTCACCCTTGACCTCAAAGGCTACAGGACGGGAAGCATGAATACTCCTTCAGAGTGAAGATGCCTTTTATTTATACCATTCACCAGCTCTTTTCAAGGGCTTCACGGCTCATCGCGGAAGCGGGCGTCTTTCCGGGAGGCAGGCCGCCGACCGGAGCCGAAGGTGGCCCTTTGGCCAGTGACCCTTTTGGCCAAAGGGCCACCTTCGGGGTCAGATAATCGGCGATCTTTTGGGAGGTTTGCCTCGGCGTCACTCAAAGACAGGATCAAGACCAAGGTCTCTCACTATCTCTATGTCAAGCTCAGGACTTCTTCCCGGTGTCGTCAGATAGTTGCCGATCATGAGGGAATTACAACCAGCAACGATGCCAAGGGGTAACAGCTGTCTTAAATTCGTCTCTTTTCCACCGCAGAGTTTTATATCCTTATCAGGGAGAACGAATCTGAAAATGGCGATAGTAACGAGAAGCTCAAGGGGTGAAATGTGTTCCATATCCTGAAGCGGCGTTCCCGGTCTGGGATCAAGGATATTGAAGGGGATGCAGTCCACGTCGAGCTCCTTTAAGGTCATGGCAAGCTCGATCCTCTGCTCCATCGATTCGCCCATGCCGATGATCCCTCCGGAACAGGTGGAAAGGCCAGCGCTCTGAGCTGCCATAATGGTGGCAATATCCTCCTGGTAAGCGTGCGTTGTGCAGATATTGTCGAAATAACTCCGTGCCGTCTCAAGATTATGGTGGTAGCGGAAAAGTCCGGCTTCCTTGAGCTTACGGGCCCGATCAACATCGAGCATACCGAGCGAAACGCAGGACTTTATCCCCAGCTTGTTTATTTCACCCACGGCCCCGTAGATTTCATTCCATTCCTTTTCGCTCTTAACCCTGGTGCCGCTGGTAATGATGCCGAACATGTGGGTGCCTGCCGCCTTGGCCTGCCGCGCTCCTTGGATAATCGCCTCCTTTCCGATGAATGGGTACTCGGGGGCGCCGGTGCAGTAATGGACAGACTGAGCGCAAAACGCGCAGTCCTCGGGGCAAAGACCGGATTTTGCATTGATGATGCCGCAGAGGTTTACCCGTTTGCCCTTGAAATGCTCCCGTATCTCCGCTGCCGCCGCTATGAGCGCAAAGGGTTTTCCCATGCCGTAACGGAAAAGGGCCAGCCCTTCTTCAAAATCGACATCCATCTTTTCGACGGCCCGTCGCTTCAGAGTTTCTATTAACTGTTCCACAGACACCTCGCGATTCCCACCCTATATTCTCAGGCTCTCCCAGGCCACAGCCTTCCATTCAGCCTGGTGAAGCCTCTTTGTGCCGTCCGTTATCTCCACCGTAATGGGATAGATGTCGTTTTTTCCGTAATGGGAGATAATGTTTGCGGCTATGCCGATATGCCCATCGCCGGCAACCCCGGACAGCAGTCCCAGAGGGCCCTTAAACCCCTGAGGCGCCAGGAGCATCTGCGGCGCCGACCACAGTGCTGAAAGCCGATCATTCTCCTCCTTATTCCTCCCGATGATCAGTTTGGTATCCGGTGAGAGCCTGAAATGCCTGCCGATCTTGAGCAGCGCCACGTCTTTCATGGTAAAGTCTCCGTTGTGAGCGAAAAGGTCTTTCAGCTTCTTCGCGAAAAGTGGCTCCGTAAGCAAGCAGCCTCCGCCAGGGCAACTGAACTCCTTCAGGTGAAAGGCATCGACAAGCTCATACTGGGTTTTGCGTGAACGCCCGGCAATGCTGAGGAGTTTTGCTCGGTCGACAATGCCTTTTCGCTCGGGCAGGGTAGGCTCGAAGTGTTTTGCAGAGAGGGGGCGCAGGATCAAGTCCTCAAGGCCGCTCTCCTTCTCGATACACTGCAAAGCGACCCTGTGTTGCGACATGGGCCGCTGACCGAGGACCTCGCCGGTAATGACAAAACCGGCCCCGATCTCGTCCATGGTCTTTTTTGCCTCTTTCAGCATGAATATCCTGCAGTCGATGCAGGGATTCAGGCCCCTGCCGTACCCATGTTTCGGCGCCTTGACGATCTCGAGATAGTCCATGCCCTTCACGCGCACCGTCACTTCGAGGCCCAGTTCTCCGGCGGTCCTCACCGCCTGAATGCCGCACCCGTTGCCGCCTTTAGAACAAGTGCAGAAGAGGGACGTAAAATGGAGGGCCACCACCTCCACTCCCTGCTCCATAATGAGCCTTGTGGCAAGCGTGCTGTCGAGGCCGCCTGATAATAAGGAGATTGCCTTCCTGTTCATGATCCACCCGGGAGAGAACAGAGGGACCCTTCTACACCCTGCTCCCTCCTCTCACCTTCGCCAACTCCGCGATGCCCGCATATCTTACCTAATTTCCCTGGTCCTTCTTCCCCCGTGCCTTGGAAAAGGGTTTGTCTTGAATACCGATTGACTACAGTGGAGGATTTCTCCTTTTTGTCTTATATGCCGACTTAAACGGATTTCCTCTAAAAAAAACTTGCATAATAATACCACATTGTGGCATAATTTACAAAATATTTTATTTGAGCAAAAAAGGGTTCCGATGAACAACGAAGAATTCCAGGTTTTACGCCATCGGCTTGGAAAGACCCAAAAACAGTTATCGGAGCTCCTGGGGACGTCTCTCAAGGCGATTCAGAGCTTCGAACAGGGGTGGCGGAAGGTTCCCGTGCATATTGAGAGGCAAATCCTTTTTCTGCTCGCGTTTCATAAGGGAAAAGCGAAAGGGATCCAACCCTGCTGGGAGGTCCAGGACTGTCCCCCGGAGAGACGCCGTGACTGTCCGGCCTGGGAATTCAATGCAGGCCATCTCTGCTGGTTTATCAATGGAACCATCTGCGAAGGGAAGCTGCGAGTCAGCTGGAGCAGTAAAATGAACACATGCCGAAGGTGCAGGGTGTTCAAAATCAATGTGGGCATCGCTGGATCGCGAAAGATCGCCGGGTGATGGGAACGCCAAAGCTGTTTGCCGGATCTTGATGATCGCTCAGTGAGCTATCTGGCGGGGCTATCTCATATTGAAAAAAAATTTAAAAAAATGCTTGACAAAAAGGGTTGGCATGGTAATATTACATATACCACCTTGTGGTATATGTAATATTACCACAAAATGATATAGCAGCCACCGGAGAATGAGTATTTATGAGCATTATGAACATCAGCCGTAAGGCAGTCCAATCGGAGAAGCGGGGCAACCCTTTTATGATAATGTGTTATATGACCATGTGTTGTCAGAATGGTAGGGGAGGCCTGCGCATGTAGCATCAACGGTACATTTTTAAACCAGGCAACCCACTACCAGACAAAATGGTTCGTGGGTTTTTTTTAACTAATTTCCAGCACTTACTAAAAAAAGGGAGGTAGGTAAAATGTCAGCCGAAGGTGACCTTTTGGTCAAAAAAAGAGGATTTGAGACAGTAGCACTTCACGCTGGTCAGGAGACCCCTGATCCAACAACCGGAGCAAGGGCAGTGCCCATCTATCAGACCACGTCCTATGTTTTTAAGAGCACGGATCATGCGGCAAATCTCTTTGCCCTGAAAGAATTCGGAAATATCTATACCCGGATTATGAATCCGACAAATGATATCTTTGAGAGAAGGGTGGCTGCTATTGAAGGAGGAACCGGGGCGTTGGGAGTATCCTCAGGCCAGGCCGCCCAGGTTCTTGGTCTTTTGGCTATTACGCAGGTCGGGGATGAGATTGTTTCAGCGAACAATCTCTATGGTGGGACGTATCAACAGTTCCATTACACCTTTCCCAAATTGGGGAGAAATGTGCGGTTTGTTGAATCCACAAAGCCGGAGGAATTCAAGAAGGCGATTACGAAAAAAACACGGGCTGTTTATGCAGAGACGATTGGGAATCCCAAGCTCGATGTGCCCGATTTTGCGGCGATTGCTCACATAGCGCACGAAGCAGGCATTCCTTTGGTCGTGGATAATACGGTAGGGGTCGGCTTGGTTAGGCCGATCGATTTTGGGGCGGATATCACCGTTCTTTCAGCCACAAAGTATATCGGCGGCCATGGAACATCGATCGGAGGGGTCATCGTCGATTCAGGGAAGTTCAACTGGGGCAACGGCAAATTCCCCGAATTTACCGAGCCTGATCCGAGCTATCACGGTTTGAAATTCTGGGAAACCTTTGGAAATTTCCCGGACTTAGGTAATGTGGCATTTATTATCAAGGTGAGAGTACAGTGGCAGCGGGATTTGGGCGCCGCCCTGAGCCCTTTCAATTCTTTTTTGTTCCTTCAGGGATTAGAGACGCTTCCTCTCAGGGTGAAGAAACATTCCGAAAATGCGTTACAGATCGCCCGATTTTTAAAAAAGCATTCCTTGGTGAAGTGGGTGAATTATCCTGGATTGGAAGAGCATCCGAGTCATAAGTTGGCAGTCAAATATCTAAAGGGGAACTTCGGAGGTCTGGTGGGCTTTGGGATAAAAGGTGGATTGGAGGCCGGGAAAAGGTTTATTGAGTCGGTGAAGCTCCTTTCCCATCTCGCGAACATCGGGGATGCAAAGAGCCTGGTCATCCATCCTGCTTCGACGACCCATCAGCAGTTGACGCGTGAAGAGCAAGAGGAGACAGGGGTAACAGAAGATTTTATCCGGCTTTCCATCGGCTTGGAGGATATAGAGGATATCAAGGAGGATATCGACCAAGCCTTGAAGAAGGCGGCAGGATGATTTTTCGTAATGCCATCAATCGACAGAAGGAAGGAGAATAACATGACAAGGTATTTTGATGATAACGCATTGTCTATCGGCAATACGCCATTGGTTAAGATCAACAGAATGGCCAAGGGGCTCAAGGCCACAATCCTGGCAAAGATCGAAGGCCGCAATCCTTCGTATTCGGTCAAGTGCCGGATAGGGGCGAGTATGATCTGGGATGGGGAAAAGAAGGGCTTGCTCAAACCCGGGATGGAGATCATCGAGCCTACCAGCGGCAATACCGGCATTGCGTTGGCCTTTGTGGCTGCTGCAAAGGGTTATAAGCTTCATGTCACGATGCCTGAGACCATGTCCCTTGAGCGGAGGAAGGTGCTTGTCATTTTAGGAACCAATATCATCCTTACCCCGGGAGCCAAAGGCATGAAGGGGGCGGTAGAAGAGGCCGAGCGCATTGCCGCGTCGAATCACAAGTACTTTATGCCCCAGCAATTTAAGAATCCCGCCAACCCGGAGATCCATTTCCAGACAACGGGTCCGGAGATCTGGGCGCAGACAAGCGGCGGCATAGATGCCCTTGTCTCAGGAGTGGGGACAGGGGGCACGATTACGGGGGTATCCAGATATATCAAGGGAGAAAAGAAAAAAAAGATTATCAGCGTCGCCGTCGAACCGGTAGAAAGCCCTGTGATTACACAACGCTTGGCAGGTCAAGAGCTCAAGCCCGGACCGCATAAAATCCAGGGGATAGGGGCGGGGTTTATTCCGGATACACTGGACTTATCCGTAGTGGATCGCGTGGAACTGGTTACCAGCGAAGAGGCGATCGAGCATGCCAGGCGGCTGGCCCGCGAGGAAGGAATTCTTTCAGGCGTCAGCAGCGGTGCGGCGATTGCCGTTGCTTTAAAGCTCGCCAGAATGGAGGAATTCAAGGGAAAGACCATCGTGACCATTCTCCCTGATTCAGGTGAGCGTTATCTCAGCGGGCCGCTTTTCCAAGGGCTTTTTGATGAAGCGGGCCTGCCGACAATATAACATTTTGGTGTGAGAAGATAAGTATGTCGGGGTTAAATTCAATGAGAGAGAAACAGAATGTCAAGCTGAAAGCTCATAAAAGCGCAAATAAGCTTGGGAAACCTTTAGAAGCAAATAAGGATAAGAGCTTGGGAATTGTACAAAAAAAATATTTTCAGTGTGCACTTCCTCCCGATGAGCTCATACTGCAGAGCGGTGAGAGACTCGGTCCCATCACCGTTGCCTATGAGGCCTATGGAAGACTGAATAAACAGCGTTCGAACGCTATTCTTATTCTCCATGCCCTGAGCGGCGATGCCCATGCAGCCGGGCTTTATGAAGGGAACGAAGAACCAGGTTGGTGGGACGATATGATCGGGCCGGGCAAGGCCTTTGATACAAACAGGTATTTCGTTATCTGCTCAAATGTCCTGGGAGGGTGCAAGGGTACTACCGGTCCCTCCACCGTCAACCCGAAAACAGGAAAGAAATATGGTCTCGATTTTCCGATCATTACCATTTCAGACATGGTGAAGGTGCAAAAGCAACTCCTCGATCACTTAAAGATCGACCAGCTGCTTTCCGTGGCAGGCGGTTCCATGGGTGGAATGCAGGCCTTAGAGTGGCTGACCGCCTATCCTGATAGGCTCAAGAGCGCCATCGTTATCGCCACCGCGCTAAAACACTCGCCTCAGCAGATTGCCTTTCATGAGGTGGGCAGACAGGCGATTATGGCTGATCCTCATTGGAAGACCGGTCACTACTACGGTGGACGTATTCCGGCGAAAGGGCTCGCCGTCGCCCGTATGATCGGCCATATCACCTATATGAGCGAGATCTCGATGGCCGAGAAATTCGGAAGGCGCACTGGAAATGGGAAACCGCACAAATTCAGCGCGGGTTCTGAGGTGGAGGATTATCTCCAGAACCGAGGGGATCATTTTGTAAAAAGGTTTGATGCCAATTCCTATCTCTATATCACCAGGGCGATCGATTCGTTCGATTGCTCGGGAGGAAAAAGTCTTTACGAAGTCTTTAAGAGAATAAAATCCAAAGTCCTGGTTCTGGCGTTTAAATCGGATTGGCTCTATCCGGCGACTCAATCCCGTGAAATTGTGAGGGCCTGCAAGTTGGCCGGGGTTGACACGACGTATTGCGAAATCGACTCGACGTACGGCCACGATGCCTTTCTCCTGGAGGTTGATGAAGAGACACACCTCGTGAAACATTTTTTGCACAGGTTATCCGTCGAAAACGGGATAGAAGGGAAATACCGAGTGATGGAATATGCCATCTGAGACTGTCCCCTTAGAATATAGAGCCATCCTTAATTGGATTCGTCACGGTTCATCCGTCTTGGACCTCGGCTGCGGCAACGGGACATTATTGGATCTCATAGTCCGCGAGAAGAACGTCAAGGCCCAAGGCAGTGAGATCGACGAACGGTCCATCCATCAATGTGTCGTCAGGGGCCTCAGCGTATTTCATGAGGATATCGATCGTGGCTTGTCCGACTACTCGGATCGTTCCTTTGACTATGTAGTGCTCAATCAGACTTTTCAGCAGGTGAAACAGCCCGATATCGTTTTGCAAGAAGCCTTAAGGGTTGGAAGGAAGGTTATTGTCGGTTTCCCCAATTTTGCCCATTACCTCGCACGGTTACAGATTTTCTTTAAGGGTATAACCCCGGTGACTCCTTCCCTTCCCTATGAATGGCATGATACACCCAATCTCCATTTCTTAAGTATTTTGGACTTTATCGACTATTGCCGCCGGCGAGAGATTAAAATAGAAGATACGGCCTTCATTGGGCAAAACAGGATCATAAAGATATTCCCCAATCTATTTGCGCTGGTAGCGATATTTCTCATATCACCATTGAAGAGCGGAGGTAGATCGAATGGGTCGAGAGTTTAAAGATATACTTGAAGCAATCGGCAAAACGCCGCTGATAAGGTTAAACGGGATAGCAAAGGATATTAACTCTACAATATTTGTTAAAGCCGAATTTCTCAACCCTGGTGGCAGCGTAAAAGACAGGATCGGTCTGAAGATGATTGAGGCAGCAGAAGGGGAGGGCCTTTTAAAACCCGGCGGCACGATCATCGAGGCAACCGCAGGAAATACCGGTGTCGGCCTTGCATTAGTGGCTGCCATTAAGAAATACCGCTGTATCTTTGTGATGCCTGATAAGATGAGCCAAGATAAGATGAATCTGCTTAAAGCTTATGGGGCGGAGGTGGTCATCACCCCTACCGCTGTTCCCCCGGATTCTCCGGAGAGTTATAATGGCGTTGCCGATAGACTTGCCAAGGAAATACCAGGGGCCTATCGGCCCAATCAATTCGCTAACCAAAATAACCCCCGTGCCCATTACTTGACCACCGGACCGGAGATTTGGGAAGACACCGGAGGCAAGGTCGAAGTTTTTGTAGCCAGCATGGGCACGGGTGGGACGATTTCCGGCACATCGAAATATCTCAAAGAGAAAAATCCTCATATCTTGATCGTGGGGGCAGATCCGGAAGGATCCATCCTTTCGGGGGATACTCCCAAATCCTATAAGGTGGAAGGAATAGGTGAGGATTTTATCCCTCAAACCTTCAATCGTCAGGTAGTCGATGAAATGATCCGGGTGAGTGATCAAGAATCGTTCAATATCGCAAGACGTCTGGCCAGGGAAGAAGGATTGCTCGTCGGAGGTTCATCCGGGACGGCTGTCGCGGCTGCTTTGAAATACGCCCAGCGATTGAAAAAACCTAAATACATGGTTGTGCTCCTACCCGATACGGGGAGAAACTATTTAACCAAGATCTATTCTGATGCCTGGATGCAGGAAAACGGTTTTTGGGAAGGGAAAGAGATAAGAATAACGAAGGTCAAAGAGATTCTAAGCCAGAAGAAAGATCTCCCTCCAATGATTTCGGTTCATTCCCGGGATGTCCTGAGCAAAGCCATCAAACTGATGCATGAATACAATATCTCACAGCTTCCGGTGATCGATGATGGGAAGGCCGTTGGCAGCCTACATGAGGGGTCTTTGATGAAGCTTTTGCACGACGGTGTAGAATTTACGAAACAGGGGATTTTTGCTGTCATGGGTAAACCCCTGCCGGCGCTTGATGAGGAGATAGACGTCTCAGAAGCGTATCGATTGCTTCTATCCGGGACAACCGGCATCCTTGTCACGAGGTACGAAGTTCCGATAGGGGTGATTACCAGAGCCGATCTGGTCAACCATTGGGTGACACAAAAGGAGGCATAAGGAATGGAATTTGAAACCAGGGCAATCCATGAAGGCCAGGCCCCGGATCCTGCGACCGGAGCAATCATTACCCCTGTCTATCAGACATCTACATACCAGCAAGAGGCAATAGGGAAACATAAGGGATTTGAATATTCCCGGACAGGCAATCCGACCCGAAAAGCACTTGAAGAAGCCATTGCCTCTCTTGAAGGCGGGGAGTATGGCCTTGCCTTTGCTTCCGGTGTAGCCGCTACCATGGCGGTGTTCAGCCTTCTCGAGACCGGTGACCATCTGATAGCCGGAGATGAACTCTATGGAGGCACCTATAGACTTTTGGAAAAGTTTTTTAGACGTTGGGGGGTGGAGGTCACATATGCGGATGTGGATGACATCGATACTTTCTCAAAGGCTCTTCAAAAAAACACGAAGCTGGTCTGGATCGAAACCCCCACCAACCCTCTTTTAAAAGTGGTTGATCTCAAAAAGCTATCCGAGATAGCTCGAGATGCTGATATCCTCTTAGCCGTAGATAATACCTTTGCCACCCCTTATTTTCAAAGACCTCTTGAACTCGGGGCAGATATTGTGGTGCACAGCACAACGAAATACCTCGCCGGACATAGTGATATCATCGGAGGGATCGCAATCACCTCGAATGAAAGAATCTATCGCCAGGTAAAATTTTATCAGAACGCTGCGGGCGCTGTTCCCGGTCCGTGGGATAGCTGGTTGGTTCTCCGGGGGATAAAGACATTAGCCGTTCGCATGAGAGAACATGAAAAAAACGCGCTCTATTTAGCCGAGTATCTGGAAAAGCATCCCAAGATAGAACGGATCTATTATCCCGGCTTGCCCAGCCACGGGCAGCATCGTCTTGCCAAAAAACAGATGACCGGATTCGGAGGGATGATCAGCGTGGAGCTGAGGGGAGGGTTCCCGGAAGTTGAAAAATTCGTTTCCAGACTTAGACTATTCTTGCTTGCTGAAAGCCTAGGAGGGGTGGAATCTCTTGTTTGTTACCCGCCTCGGATGACGCATAGTGCGCTCTCACGAGATGAGAGGATAAAACGGGGGATAAAGGACAACCTTGTTCGCCTATCCGTAGGCATTGAGAACAAGATTGATTTAAAAGAGGATCTGCAAAAAGCCTTGAGTTAAAATGGTCCGATTAGCTTTATGAATCTTAGGAATCAGACTGAATAATTTGATTGACAAGAGGCCGCAGAGCAGCTATATTTCTTCTGGTAGCATAGGACAGATGATATGGGCAGATTAAAGGCGCTACGTAAGATGTCCTCTCGGATCGCTGTGGTACTCCTGGTGCTGGTCATTGGTGTAGCACAGGTTTCTATGGGCCTGGCAAGTCCCCGGCCTATTTGTGTATCGGGCGCCGGGTCTTCGTCAGTGCCGACTGCGTCTGCCCAGGCACACCAGTGCTGCTGCGGCGAAACCGGATCGTGCTGCTGTGATTTACGACAAGAAGCTACGGCACCTGTGCCTGATATGGCCCTCACCGCGGTAGCCGACGGAAAGCAGAATCCTGCTCCACTGTATGCATTTTCAGATGTCGGCGTGCAAACCCTGCTCTCTTCCCAGGTCCATCAGTTGGCTGGGCGATGGACGGGGACAGGCCCGCCCCTCACTTGCTCCTACCTTGTCAATCTAACCTTCCGCTGCTAATCAGCGTATCTCTTCAAAAGCCCAACGTTGTGAGGCTCGAGAGTGTATTGCGCTCTGGAGCCATAAAGCACCTACAAGACAAGAAAGGAGAAACATATGTTCACTCGGATAACTTCAGCCTTTATGCTGACAAAGTCCTTCCTTCGGAAAAGTGGACGGTAGAGACTAACTTTGGGGGGGCATCTGATGAGAACGGGCAGGATGAAGAATCATCGTCACAGTAATGAGTTTAAGATTACAACAGTGAAGTTGACAAACAATGCAAAATTATTTAAAATATTTAACTACGTTCCGTCAACAAAACAATTAAATTTCAACTATTCTTAAAGAAGGTGGTGAAATGGCGTTAAGGCTATTTAATCCTTTAAAATGGTTTTTTATTTTTCTTCTTATCATTCCTCTTATTGCTCATGCTCAATCGGAGAAACCTGTACTCAACTTACGTCAGCTGATTAAGGAGGGGCTTCAGAATAATCAGGAAATTCTTGCGGCAAGGTACAAAGGGGAGGTTTTCAAGCAAAGGGTCCCGCAAGCTGCTGCTTTGGAAGATCCGATGATCGGCGTCGGCGTCGTCAATCTTCCCACCAATTTCAGTTTCAGGGATGAGGATATGACGATGAAAGAATTTTCTCTTTCCCAAAAAATCCCTTTCCCCGGAAAAAGGTTTCTCATGAAGCAAATGGCTGCGAAGGAGTCGGAAGCGGTCTCCTTAGAGGTTGAAGAGACTGCCAATAGAATCGTCAAACAAATAAAGAGTACTTATTACGATCTCTCTCATATCTACCGGGCTACAGAGGTCACAGAAAGGAGCAAAAAGATCCTGGAAGATTTTGCCAGGATCGCTGAAACACGCTATTCGGTCGGAGAAGGGATACAGCTGGATTTGCTCAAGGCCCATGTGGAGGTTTCCAAGATGGTGGATGAGCTGATTATGCTGAATCAGAAGGAAAAGGCCTTGGAAGCACGGCTCAAGGCCCTTCTCAATCGGCCGCCGGAAACAATAATGGGCAGGCCCGAAGAAGTGCAATTCAGAAAATTTTCCTTCTCTTATGAGGAGCTTTATACCAAGGCATTAGAGTCAAACCCCACCTTGCGGGGGATGAAAAAGATGGTTGAGGCGAAGGAGAAGGCCCATACTCTGGCTAAGTGGGAATATCTTCCGGACTTTAATTTCAAATTTGCCTATGGTCAGCGGGATAATAGTCCGGAGATGAGGCGAAGGGACATGCTCTCAGGGATGGTAGAGATAAACGTTCCTCTCTTCTTCTACTGGAAGCAAAGCCGGAAGGTTGGGGAAGCAAGAGCTGAAGTTCTGTCCGTAGAGGCCCAGTATCAGGCAATGCGGAATGAGATCCAATTCATGATCACGGATATGACCGCGATGGTTGAGCGGGGTGAGAGACAATTGGAACTTTATCAAACAGGGATCATCCCACAAGCGAGCCTGCAGGTCAATTCAGCCATGAGTGCCTACCGGGTGAATAAGGTTGATTTTATGACCCTGCTGGATAGTCAAATGACACTCTATAAATATGAGTTGGAGTATCATCAAGCCCTCACCGAATATGAAAAGAATGTTGCCAATTTGGAGGCTATTGTCGGGAAGCAGCTTTTTTAAAAAGGGAGAAGGGGATATGAAAAAATCGATTGCTCTCGTTCTTTTTTTGATCGTGCCGTGGCTGGTCTTTGGATGCGGTAGAGGAAAGGAACCCGTTGCCCATAAAGGGCATGAACCGGAAGTGAAACAAGACTCCTCCAAAGCGGATGATTTAGAAATGAAGGGATTGTCCATGGAGTCCATCGAGAAGGAAGGAAAGATGCAAGAAGTCGCCTCGGGGACAATCCAGATTACCCCTGAGCGGCAGCAGTTGATCGGCGTCAAGATCGGAACCGTAGAGATGAGGCCCCTTACGAAGGTGATCAGGACCGTGGGGAGGATCGATTATGATGAAAAGAGGATTACAACGGTCTCAGTCAAGGTCGGAGGCTGGATTGAAGACCTCTACGTAGATTTCACGGGGAGATATGTCAGGAAAGGGGAACCGCTTCTCACGATCTACAGTCCGGAGTTGGTTTCAACGCAAGAGGAATATCTCATGGCCCGTGAGGCAAAGAAATCCTTGGCAAAGAGTTCCTTTCCGGAAGTGGCCGGGAGCGGAGATTCCCTGGTAGAGTCAGCCAGGAGACGTCTGAAACTCTGGGACGTCACCGATGAGGAGATCAGGAAATTAGAAGAGAGCGGGCAATCGAAAAAAACACTCACTTTTTATGCCCCCTTTAGCGGATTTGTCATAGAAAAATCAGTTTATAAAGGGATGAATGTGATGCCGGGAGCAGCTTTATACAAGCTGGCTGACCTCTCCGTGGTCTGGCTGTATGCGGATATCTATGAATATGAACTTCCCTACATCCGGCTGGGACAACAGGCGGCGATTCAATTATCCTCTTTTCCAGGGGAGACCTTCACCGGGAAGGCCATTTACATCTATCCCTCCCTAGATGCGACCACTCGGACGGCCAAGGTGAGGTTCGTGTTCCCCAATCGGCACGGGAAGCTTAAGCCGGAAATGTTCGCGAATGTGGAGATCACGGTGCCCCTGGGACAAAAGCTGGCCATACCGGAAGGGGCCGTTATCGATACCGGTCTTCGTCAGGTGGCAATCGTGGACAAGGGCTCCGGTTATTTTGAACCCAGGGAGATCAAGATTGGAGCAAAAGTGGATAATTATTATGAGGTGATTACCGGGCTCAAGACCGGAGAGCGGGTAGTGACGAGCGCCAATTTCCTCATCGATTCCGAATCGCAGTTAAAAGAAGCGTTAGGCGGCATGGCCGGCATGGATCATGGGGGGCATGGGAAGTAACGGAACGGGGTCACAGTCTGTGTCGCATTCCGACACATCCCGACATTCAGATTTTGCCGCCTTGCGACATGATGTCCTTAAAAGATTTAAAGGAGCATCATTATACAAAGTGGGGCGGGACTTATTTAGATTTTATGGACTGCGGCCGAAGCCGAAGGTGACCCCTTGGCCAGTGGCCCTTTGGCCAGATCTGCCGCTCTGCGGTATCCCATCCATAAGAATATCCAAATGGGAGGGGACCCCAAAGCGGGAATGGTTGAGCAATACAAACGTGAACTCTTTTAGGGGTGATCATGATTAACAAACTTATTGAATTATGTGCACGTAACAAACTTATCGTTTTTCTCGTTATTGGAATGGCCCTAGCAGCGGGGTTATGGTCGATCAAAAGAGTTACGCTCGATGCCATCCCCGATCTATCGGATACCCAGGTTATCATCTTTTCACGATGGGATCGCAGTCCCGACGTCATCGAAGATCAGGTGACGTATCCGATCATCTCTTCGTTGCTGGGCGTGCCGAAGGTAAAGGATATCCGTGGCTTCTCCGATTTCGGCTATTCTTACGTCTATGTCATCTTCGAGGATGGCACGGACATCTACTGGGCGCGCTCCAGAACCCTCGAGTATTTAAGCAATATCCTGCCCCGATTGCCTCAGGGGGTGCAGGTCGAGCTGGCCCGCGATGAAACAGCCATCGGATGGGTCTTCCAGTACGCCCTTATCGACAAGACAGGGAAGAATGATCTGGCGCAGCTTCGCTCCTACCAGGATTGGTATCTCCGCTATGCTCTCCAGGCAGTGCCAGGCGTTGCCGAGGTTGCGCCGATCGGCGGTTTCGTTCGGCAGTATCAGGTGAATCTAGATCCGAATCGATTGGTGGCTTACAATATTCCCATTGATCGCGTGACCGAGGCCATCCGTTCGGGCAATAACGATGTCGGCGGCAGATTGGTCGAGTTCTCCGGTCGAGAATTTATGGTCCGAGGGAGAGGCTATATTAAAAATGTCGCGGACATAGAAGAGATTGTGGTGGGAACGGGCAAGAGCGGCGGCACTCCTGTCCTGGTTAAAAATCTGGGGACCGTCACCTTAGGACCCGACATCAGACGAGGCATCGCCGAGCTCAACGGCGAGGGAGAGGTCGTCGGCGGCATAGTCATCATGCGTTTTGGAGAGAACGCGCTGAAGGTCGTCGAGCGCATCCGGGCAAAACTCGAGGAGATAAAGCCCACCCTTCCTCCCGGTGTTGAGATCGTCACCACGTACGACCGCGGCGATTTGATCGAGCGCGCGATCGATACCCTCCAAGGCACGCTTATGGAGGAGCTCATCATCGTCTGCCTCGTCATTTTGATCTTTCTCTGGCACATCCCCTCCGCCCTCGTCCCCATCATCACCATCCCGATTACGATCATTCTTGCCTTCATCCCCATGTACGGGATGGGACTCACCGCCAACATCATGAGCCTGGGCGGAATTGCCATTGCCATTGGCGCCATGGTGGATGCGGCCATCGTGGTGGTCGAACAGACGCACAAAAAGCTGGAGCGCTGGGACGCGGGAGGCAGGCGCGGCAGCTATAAAGATGTGGTGATCGGTGCCGTCAAAGAGGTGGGTGGACCGAGTTTTTTTGCCTTGCTGGTCATCGCCGTCTCGTTTATGCCCGTCTTCACTCTCGAAGGGATGGAGGGGCGTCTCTTCAAGCCGCTCGCCTTCACCAAGAACTTTTCCATGGCCATTGCCGCGATTTTGGCCATCACCCTCGATCCGGCCATTCGGTTGTTGTTTACCCACATGGATCCGTACCTTTTTCGGCCAAAATTTTTAAGCCGTATCGTCAATGCGGTGCTCGTCGGCAAGATCCACAGCGAAGAGAAGCATCCGATCAGCCGGCCGTTGATGAAGATCTATCATCCGGTCTGCGAGTTTGTGCTGAAACATAAGTGGGCCACGGTAATCGGAGCGCTGCTCATGGTGATTGCCACCGTTCCGATCTTTACGAGGCTCGGCTCGGAATTCATGCCTCCTCTGTTTGAAGGTTCTCTCCTCTATATGCCGACGACCATGCCGGGTCTCTCCGTGACCGAGACACAGAAATTATTGCAGGTGCAGGATAAGATATTGAAGGGCTTCCCTGAGGTCGATCTGGTCTTCGGCAAGGCAGGTCGTGCGGAGACGGCAACTGATCCGGCCCCCTTTTCCATGATGGAAACCGTAATCAACCTCAAACCCGAGTCGCAATGGCCTAAGAAACCTCGTTGGTACTCCTCATGGACGCCTGAATGGTTGCAGAAGGCGCTCCGGAGGGTCTGGCCGGACCATAAAAGCCCGGACGAATTGATTTACGGGCCAGGGGGACTCGACCAGGCGACGAAGCTTCCCGGGGTTGCCAACTCATGGACTATGCCCATCAAGGCCCGTGTGGACATGCTTTCGACAGGCGTGCGAACACCGGTGGGAATTAAGATTATGGGGGCTGATTTGCAAAAGGTGCAGGAGATCGGTGAGCACATCGAGATGGTGCTGAAAGACGTGCCGGGCACCAAGAGCGTCTTTGCCGAACGCACTGCCGGCGGCTACTTCCTCGACTTTACGCTCAAACGTTCGGAGCTGGCCCGCTATGGGTTAACCGTCGATCAGGCCAATGGCGTCATCATGTCGGCAATAGGGGGTGAGAACGTTACCACAACGATCGAAGGCCGGGAACGGTACCCGGTCAACGTGAGATATTTCAGGGAGTTCCGTGACGATGTGGAAAAGCTCAAGAGGGTTCTCGTTCCTATCCGCTCAGGAGGGAGCGCAGGGATGCAAAGCCAAAGCGGGATGGGGGGTGGATCAGCCCTTGCCGGGACTTCAGGCGGCGCTTACATCCCCCTGGGGCAGTTGGCCGATATCTCCCTTGTGACCGGTCCTTCCATGATCCGCGATGAAAACGGACGCCTCACCGGCTATGTGACCATTGATCTTGACACCTCGAAACGCGACATCGGGGGTTACGTCTCCGATGCGAAGAAAGCGATCCATAAGAACCTCACCACCCCTCCGGGCTACCAGCTGGTCTGGAGCGGCCAGTTCGAATATATGGAGCGTGTCAAGGAACGCCTTATCATTGTGGTGCCGATCACCATCTTTCTGGTCTTTTTGCTCCTCTACTTCAATACCCGCTCAATCACCAAGACCATGATCATTCTTCTCGCAGTCCCATTTTCAGCCATCGGCGCGATCTGGTTTCTCTATCTGCTTGGTTACAACATGAGCATCGCTGTCTGGGTGGGGCTGATCGCCTTGATGGGCGTGGATGCGGAGACGGGAATGTTTATGCTCCTCTACCTGGATCTGGCTTTCCATGAGGCTCAGGCAAAGAAAAAGATGAAAAACTGGGATGATCTGAGAAAGGCGATTGTGGAAGGGGCGGTAAAACGACTGCGGCCCAAGGTGATGACGGTGGGTGTGATGTTCATGGGCTTGATCCCGATCATGTGGTCCGTTGGTGCTGGTTCCGATGTCATGAAGCGCATTGCGGCGCCGATGATCGGAGGCATCTTCACCTCGTTCATCCTGGAGCTGGTGGTCTATCCGGCCATCTATGCCATCTGGAAATGGCACTTTGAGGTAAAAAAACAGGCGGTAGCGACAAATCCTGCATAAGGGGCATATCCTTAACTGACCCTCAGTAATCTGTGGAGAAGGTGGAAAAGGGAAGGGTGGGGGGCTCTTGAATTGAGAGATGGCAATGGATATATCTACAGTATGGGATATAAATTATGAGGGGTTCCGCACAATGTTTAAAACAGGATTTTATCATAAAAAAATTAATTTCAATTCCGAAAGTACTGGTGTTTCCCCCAGCCATTGCGGCAAAGCCTCGTTGAGGAGGGAATTAATGTTTTTAAAGCTGTAGGAGGTCATCGATGGAGCTCAGAAAAGTTGTCGCTATCATCCGGAGTAGGCTTTTGGAAGATGTTGAAGAACGCCTTAAGAAATTAGGTGTCAAAGGTTTAACCGTCACCCGTGTAAAAGGGTATGGAGAGGATAAATCTATTTGTGCGCAGGACTGGCTTGGTACCTATGCCAGAATCGAAATTTTCATAGAGAAGTCCAAAGCCGAAGAAATAGCTAATGTCATTATGGAGGTCGCTCACACCGGAGGAGCCGGAGATGGAATTATCTGCATCATCCCGGTGGAGAAGATTTTTAGGGTTCGGACTAAATCCGAGATCAGACCTGACGAAATCTAATGGAAAGCATCTGGAGACGATCAAGAATTTTCAATTTTAAAACCATCGAATAAAGGAGGTTATTTTCATGAGAAAAATAATGTTGGTATTGGGAATGACTATCTTAAATTTCTTTGTTCTTGCTTCTCTTTCTCTTGCCCAGCATTCACATGGCGGAATGTCCATGGGCACACCCATGAAGATGGATACTAAAGAAGTTATTGTGGAAGGAGTAAAGGTCACGTTTCAGATCATGACCAATGACGAGCATCGGAAGATGTTGAAGGACATGAAGATGAAGGAGGATATCGAGCCGGGTACGACCCACAACATCACCGTGATCCTGAAAGACGAAAAGACCCAACAAGAGATTACCAATGCCCAGATCACTATGAAGGTGATTGATCCAAAGGGGCAAGATCAGATCAAGCCCCTTAAATATGAAGAGGCGATGAAAACCTATGATGTCTACTTTAAGCTTTCTGAGAAGGGAAAGTATCAGGTAATAATCCTTTTTAAGGTAGGGGAACAGAAAAGGACAGCGGGGATTTATTATGAGGTAAAATGACCTAATCCCACTTGCCACTATACGAAGTGTTGAAATTTTATTTTCCAGTAAACCCTGATAACACTTTCTTATAAAAAGGGTTTCGTTTGCTTGTAGCGGCGGGCAAGGGAAAGAATTTCCCCTATTAATTTTGGTGGAATCATGGCCCAAGGATTGGATCGTAAGGACCCTTCATGGTTGTCGCCGCTGTTATTAGCGGCGATTTTATTAACACTGAGTCTAGCGCTGGTATTGGCGTACAAGGGGTGGAAAGAGGACCGGGTTTTGCATCATTCTGACCAGAAGGGGAGTTCAAAAATCATTGCCGATATCATGGTTAATCTCAGTGGCATTCCCTATCGGGAGCATTGCATGACCTGTCATCCTCAGGGAAAGGCAGCAAATTTACCGGGTCAACCAGTCGCATCCCGAAACCACCCAGCAATTGTCCCCCATTCCATGAACGATCTCGGCTGTACGGGTTGTCATTTTGGGGAGGGCATGGCCGGAGATCTTATCATCTCCCATGGGCGGATTGGCATGGAGTCGCGCAAAGTCCTAGCAGGAGAAGATGTACAGGCGAGTTGTTATCGGTGTCATGATTTAAAGCCTCTTCCGGGAGCGGAGAAAGCTTGGGAAGGATTCCAACTATTCTCTATGAATGCTTGTGATACCTGTCATAATGTGGATGGCCTTTCAGGAGGAATCTATGGTCCTGATCTCAGCGCAGTAGGTTCTTCCTTGGGTCTCAGTCAGATCCAAACAGCGATCAATGATCCAAAAGCAGATCCGGAAAACTCGATCATGCCCAAATTCAGTCTTTCTCCCGAGCAAATAAAGGCCATATCCTATTTCCTGAAAAGCCGGGTGAAGGAATCGCCTTACGAAACGCCGATGGTAAGGATGATAAGGATAGAAAAACAGGTTCAGAGTATGGGGAAAGGCACAGTGAAAGTTCCCGTCACTGCCGGAGACATCCTCCGAGAAAAGAAATGTCTGGCTTGCCATAAATTTCAGAAGGAGGATGGTCAAATCGCCCCTGATCTTTCTTATATGGCCTACATGAGGGATAAAAGTTATATCACGGATTTTCTCTATAGGCCCGGAAAGAGAATCCCTGGTGCGGTTATGCCATCGATCAACCTGACCCGTGAGGAAGAAGGATGGATTGTTCGTTCTTTACAGCAAAAGAATCTGGAGAATCACCTCCACGGGATGTATCCGAAGCACTTCTACATGACGATCTGTCAACGATGCCATGCGGCGAAGGGCGATGGTTTAGGAATGATACAGCCCAATTTGGCAAATTTCCCTCGAGTCTTTTGGAAAAATGGCGAATTCTTCAGGCGGGTTCCGGATGAGAGAATGATCAAAAGCATAGAAAAAGGTATTCCCGGAACCTCTATGCCACCTTATGGAGAGCTGTTGGGGGGTGATGCCATAAATTCCCTTGTCGAACTGCTCTTTGCTGAGTTCATCCGCACGGATAGAAAAGATAAAAGTTCTGTTCCAACCCTTCCTCAAAAACCGGCAGGCATTCTTGCCGGAAAAAAGGTAGAGAAAGAGTTTGCAAAATATTGTTTTCGATGCCACGGGGTTGCCGGGACTGGGAAGGGACCGGACTACTTAAAATATCTTCCCAGGCCAAGGGATTTGACAAACCGACCCTATTTCCAATCCTTGACCGATGAGCGAATTGCTCTTTCCATCTTTTACGGTGTTCCGGGTACAGCCATGCGGCCTTTCACCTCAAAGATCTCCCCGGAATCTATTTGGTCCTTCGTAAATATGATGCGGGAACTTTCTAAGAGCCATGGAGAAACCAATAAATCAAATTAATCGGCGGGAATTTTTTTTTAAGGCAATATTGTTCTCGGGCCTTGGAGCCGTGGCAGCGGTTCTCACTTGGATATTTTTGAACTTATGGACTGCGGCAAGCAGGTTTTCTTCTGCTCGGTGGGTCTTGGTTGCACCTTTGAACCGGTTCCGATCCGACAGCATCGTTCCTTTTCCGGAATACAAGATTGCCATCCTGAGGACGGGTCAAAAGCTTGGAGCCATTAGCTTGGAATGTACTCACCTGGGATGTCTTCTTAACGTGGTTGACCAGGGTTTTTTTTGCCCTTGCCACGGAAGCGATTTCGGACCTTTGGGGCAGGTCTATTCAGGGCCGGCGACTGTTTCTCTCCCATGGCATGACATTATGGACCGAGAGGATAAACTTTGGGTTCATTTGGGGGAAAAGCTGAAAAACCCCAAATGGCTCATACTGGAAGAACGTTCCCCAGCCGGGCAGACAAATTAACGAATGAAAACGCGGGCAAACTTCTTTCAACATCTTCATCCACCCATGATCCGGCGTAGAACCTTTGATCCCTCATCAACTTTAGGATTGGGGATCGTCTGCATGACATGTCTCCTTTTGCTTGTAGCAACGGGTCTGTCGCTACTGCTTTACTACGTGCCTCACCAAGACCATGCTTACGAGCGGATCCTCCACATTATGACTGCCTTGAGATATGGAAAGGTCATCAGGAACCTCCATTATCTGGCAGCCAATGTTTTGCTCATTGCGGGGATTCTGCATCTGGCCAGAGTCTTCTTTACAGGAAGCTACAAGGGCCGCTGGTTGAATTGGATCTATGGCCTCTTTCTACTGGCCCTTATCTTTTTGAGTAACTATACTGGATACCTTCTCCCCTGGGATCAAAGATCCTATTGGGCAATCAAGGTAGGTTCTAGCCTAATGACATACTTCCCTTGGGTTGGTCCTTCCATCAAGAATTTTATTTTGGGAGGCGAAGAGATTGGCCCCGAAACCTTAATCCGATGTTTCGGGTTGCATGTCGCTCTTCTGCCGTTTCTGTGGGCCACTCTAACTTCCCTTCATCTCTGGCGGATCAGAAAAGACGGTGGACTGGCAGCCCCGGAGGAAGAGAAAGTAAGCAGGTTACCGTCCTCTCCCTTGCTTTTCCGGGCGGAACTGGCCGTGGCGTTTCTTACCCTAGCCCTCCTTTTTTCGCTTTCCCTTTTTATTGGCGCTCCCCTCTCTGATCGGGCAGATCCGCTGCATCCACCGAATCCGGCAAAGGCGCCCTGGTACTTTGTAGGGATTCAGGAGATGTTGAGTCATTCGGCTACGTTGGGCGGAGTAGTTATACCGGTTTTGATAGGCCTCTTTTTGTTTTTTAGTCCCGTTATTGACCGGTCGAAAGAACCAGGTGGAAAGTGGTTCGTGAAAGGAAGGCTAACACTGAACGTGCTCTTTGCCCTGATTTTCTTGGGTCAGTTTTTCATGATTATTATTGGACAATGGTTTCGCACGAAAAACTGGATTTTTAAGTTTCCCTGGTAATAAAGAGACACAGGAGGAAAAAATGAAAGCTTTCAAAATAGCAATTATTTTAGCATTAGTTCTCTCCGTCCTATTCGAAGGGGTTGTGTTTTCATCGGATCATGAGAAAGAATTTAATGCGATTGGCAAAATGGATCTCAAGCAACTTACTTCCAAAGCAAAGGCCGCCCTTGATAAAAGATACCCGGGAGAAGATTGGGGAAAATACAAATTCCCCAAGTATGTTTACATCCATGATGCCGTGCAGACCGCATACAAAATTGCCGTAAAGAACCCCGAATTACTGGCCAAATTTACTTGCTACTGCTTTTGTGAACCAATGGGGCACAATAATCTCGCTTACTGCTTTTTTGAAAAGGGAGTAGCCAAAGGAAAATTTGATGACCATGCCTCTACCTGCAATATTTGTGTGACCGAAGCAATGATGGCATTTTTATGGGATGAGATTGGAGCCACGGAAGCAGAGATGCAAAAGGCAATGAAGGAAGTTTATGGAAAGTAAAGGGAAAGGGAAATTTCGAATTGGACCGGGAGGTCGCTCATTCCCATAGGGGCGATTACACGCGACCTTTCCATCCCTTCCCGGACATCCCGAGGTCATAAAAAGTTCGCCCATCTGGATGAGAGGTTTGATGTCGATTCCAAAATCGACCAATCTTCCCCTTTTATCAAATTTCATCCGATTTGCAGATCCCAGAGACTCATTAATGATCCAACGAGCAAGCTGTATTCTTCGATACTGGCCGAGAGATGGAGAGGAATGGTTTTCCATGGGGATTTCTGCCTCAGGATAGAAAGAGAAGAGGTGGGTATGGGCCCCCAAGAGGGGAAAAGGGGGCAGGCTTTTTTCAGAGGTGAAGCGAAAGGGTTTTTTGTCTGACGCATACCATCGTTATGTGGGGGAATGTAACCTTCGGTTGAAAAGAGCAGCTCGCTCGGGTAAACTATGTTGATGAAGCTACGGCACCTACTATCGAGCCTGCTCTTGCCCTTTGTGGTCGTTGTTATTATTCCCTATTGGCTGCTCACCACTTTTGCTGCTAGCGACACGCGCTGGGGCGATGGCTCGCTCATCTGGTGGCTGTTCCGCTCTGTAGGCACAGTGTCGATCATCGTTGGCTTAGTGTTATTTAGCTGGTGCGTCAGCCTATTCGCGCGAGTTGGTCAAGGAACGCTCGCGCCCTGGGATCCAACCCATAACTTAGTGGCAAAGGGACCATATCGCTTTGTCCGGAACCCAATGATTATCGGGGTAGCGCTGATGCTGATTGGCCAGGCTCTGCTTTGGGGTTCATGGGTGGTGGGTATTTGGGCCTGCGTTTTTGTCTTTATCAACCATATCTACTTTGTGTTGTCGGAAGAGCCGGGGCTAGAAAAAAGGTTTGGAGAGGGTTATCTCGACTATCGGGCCAATGTCCCACGCTGGGTGCCCAGGCTGAGGTCGTGGTCAGGCAAATAAGATGTATAGAGGGTCACCTCTTCAAATGCTATTTTCGACAAGTGAGGATGTGACTCCTTAACCACTCCTTATACCCCTAAAAGGAAATAATTGCCTACTTCGATTACGTGTTGTTTTAAAAAAAGTTGCGGGGTCGATCTCGACCCCGCAACGTCTAAAGGAACCCGTAAAACCGGAGAGAAACTCAGTTAAAACTTGAAGGTAATACCCGTAAACACCAGGTGTTCCGTGTATGACTGGTCCTTGTAGGCCCCGGTGAGAATGGCAGTATTAGAATTCACGCCCACAGGCGCAAACCTGTAATTGTCTAACTGGGCATCATTGTAGCTATATGTTTCAAAGGCATAGCCCAGCGACGCTTCAAAGTTTTTTGAAATACTGTAAACTGCTTTAATCATGAAGCTATACAGTGTGTAGTCATCCCATCTACCGATGTCAATATTATTGTTGTTCGCTCCGGAGCCGGCACCGAGTCCAGTCGCAGCAACAAACAGTCCAGGATCAAGAGTGAAGTCAACGGCTCCGTCCGATGTCATATAATCATGTTGAAATACGATTGTCAGTTTCTTAGGGATGACATAGAGTTCAGCCCCTATCCCATACCCCCAGTTTTCATCCCACTGGGTCGCCCGCCAAGTCCCTGTCAGGCCACTTTGGGCTGCTTCACGTTGATTGAATTTAACCCATTCGAAATCACCATATGCATATACCTTAGCAATTTTCCCTAGGCTATAATCGGCGCTAGCTTCGACCTCATGCCCTTGTTCCCTTCTCAACCCAAATATGGTATCCGAATAATCTGTGTTTTTATATCTGTATTCAAGGCCGAAATTGAGATTCTCGAGAGGAAAAATATCAAGCATAGCCTTAACCGTGTCCCTCTTCTGTGCCGCATAGTAAAACTGCCGAGCTGGGTTAACAGCGCTCTGAGGGGTTCGATACTGTACATCTCTATCTAATCTCTCATATCCTGCCCTCGCCTCCAGAAAATCGAGTCCGCTCCATTTCAGATCTACAAAAAAGTTATTGTCCATGTTGGAGGGTAGAATCAGCAAGGGGTCTGATACACCCTCCTCCTTCCTTTCTGTCCTGACATACTTATAGCCGCCGGAGAGATAAAAATTTTGGGGGAGCCTCAGACCAAGCTCTCCTCCATAGGTGGCAATCTTGTAATCGAGAAAGGTACTTACAGCGCCAGTAGGGTCATCAGATTTGTTGTTCCTCATGTAATATTTATAGTAAACTTTTGCATCAAGAAAACGGAACGGATTCGAGGTTAGGGCAACGTCACAATTTAGAGTATCAGCTTTTCCCCTGTAACCGGAAGATATAAGAGAGACAACAGGTGTATCCGAGCTTCCACTGGAAAATCCCACGTTCGTACTGACTCTGCTGTTGAAGGGAAGACTGACAGCGCCCTTGAACGTACCCCTGTGGTAAGCGTTGTCAGGAGGGAGGGATATAGCCCTCGGAGCATCGACGAGAGCAGGCACATACAGAGCGCTGTTGTCGTTTCTAAAATTGCTATAGACATAATTCAGTGACAGAAAGAGAGGCTTTTTAGCATACCCAGCTGAAACCATCAGGTTATTTATCACGTACTCAATGGGTTCTGGAAGTTCAAAGGTCCAATTCCCTGGATTTGATCGTGCCGCGCCAATCGGCTTGATCCCATTCCTGTTTTCCCTTTCAAATGACACATCAAGGAAGAACGGTCGAAGCACGTCAACCTTGAAACCGCCTCCATATTGCTGCCTCAGGATTTCATAATCAAAGGTGTTCCACGTAGCAAAATTTGTATTCGTAGCACCAAGCAGGGTGTCACTGCCCGCCCCTACAAAAGGGGTTCTGGCATCAAAGGTAATATTATGGGGTATTTCATTGTAAAATAGATTTAACTTGAACTTGCCCCACATGCCCCCGTCGATCCGGTAATATTGTGTATGATAGCCAAAATCGCCCGCCTCGAAGTTCAGGAAATACTTATCTGTATCAAGCTTCAGCCTCGCGCTTCCATAAAGGCCGCCATCTTCTTGAAGATCTCTGTACTCCGTGGCCTTCGCTTTACCCCCTTCTTTCCCATCTACATCAACCCAGATACCTGTTAGATTGATCTCGCCTTCAATCGTCTTATTCTCCTGGGAAAGGGCATGCGAAAAAGGCACGAGGCATATCATCATGGCAACGATCATTATTCGCGCTTTCATCTTCTCACCTCCTAGCGATCAAAACCTGCCGAAAGGCTGCTTCCATGAATATTCCCATGGCAGTTTAGACATGAGCGACCGAAAAATCTGTTTCTGTTCTGCGTCGCTGTCCCCGTGAAAGAGTGGAGATTGGTATAGGGTCTGGTAGGATGATTACCCGCATCATGGCAGCTCTGGCAAAGGAGAGGTACCCTTCTCGTCAGAAGCCTGGAATGGTTACTTCCATGGATTTCATGACAAATCATGCAATCTTCCTCAACAGGGGGGTGCTCGAATGCATAAGGACCCCTCTTTTCCGCATGGCATTTATAACAAAGTTCGTTTACAGAATCGGCTTTGATCATTGCCTTACTATTAGAAGACGTACCCATAGTATTGTGGCAGCTCGAACAGTTGATCTTTCCCTCTCTGATCGGATGATGCGATTGTTTATTGGTTTGAGACCTGATGTTCTTATGACATGAGAAACAGAGGTCAGGTTCTTGAGCTTGGAGCAAATCTTTTCCTCGCACGGACGAATGGATCGAATGGCAGTTGTCACAGGTGGTCTGCGCCGACTGATGTTTGCTCAGATCCCAGAACGGCAAACCCCTTGACTCCGTATGGCATGCGAGGCATTTCGCATCCCTGGCAGTAGAACTTTCCTTTTTACTAAACGCAAAGATGGCAACACCTTTTCCCCCGCCTTTTTCAACATGCTGGTCGCCGGGGCCGTGGCATGATTCGCACTCCTGCTTGTTGGCAGGATTGCCGGGAATTGCCTTTTTGCTATGGATGGACCCCATAAACTTGTTATATTGGGCCTCATGGCAATCTTTGCAGACTTCAGAACCGACAAACCCTGAGCCTCCTTTTACACTATTCTGTGCGCTATTCCGTGCGATGAAGACCAAACTGAGGACAAAGAATATGGATAAAAAAACTAATCCCCTTCTTTTCATCACTCCACCTCCTCTTTTTTCCCCTTAGTAGGCAAGAGCCTTAGATTTTACGTCACTTGCCCTGCTTCGTACTGCGAACTCTTAGAACAAGAATATGTCCCTTGATGCTACATGGGAAGGCCTCCCCTACCATTCTGACAACACATGGTCATACAACACAGTATCATAGAAGGTTTACCTTGCTTCTCTGATTTGACTGCCTTATGGCTGACGTTCATAGTACTCATAAATACTGATTATCCGATGGCTGCTATACCACTTTGTGGTATATGATAGCACCATCCAAATACCACACTCCCTTTTTAATTGTCAACAAAAAAAACAGAAACAATCCTGTCAATTTTTTTGATGAAATCCGTATATAATTTATTGCCTTAAATCTATTACTGGAAATAAAAAAAATTCGTTTTTCTTAAATCTTGGAATATATAACAATGATAGTTCCGTTCGAGGGAAATGGAAAGCCATGTAAAAAACTGTGAAAGCCCGATGATAGTTCCAGGAATGAGATATACGCCAACGAAGTATTGGGTCAAGAACTTGTTTGGACCGCTCTCAGTCAATTCGTATAGTACCAGAAATGGGGATCTTTTTCGAGGTAGTCTCCTGTTAGAGCAAAGGCTAAGCTTCGGCAGCAGCGGCAGCCTTTCATCCCACATCTTCCCCACTTTCCCTTAAGGTTCTCTCTTCTCCTCAACTTCTCCAATATGTCTGATTCTTCAGGGAAAAATGGAAATTTTGTTTGACATAGTAAATAAGTTTTTGGTACAGTTGAATTAGATGTAGGCGAAGAAAAAGAAATAACCTGTCAGAAGCGGATATTTACAAAAAAAACTTCAACGGAATACGAAGCACCTTTTGCAGACTCGGCATTGGTTGTGGAAAACTCAAAGCCCATGAGCAGAGCTATGAGGCGCTTCTCCTGAAGCCGTAGAGGGTTTCGTGCTAACGTCGAGGAACATTAACTGGAAATACTGAAGTGCGGAAAGGAGGGCGATATGCTTAAAGCCATTTTTGTGTCAATCGCATGTTTCGCTGGTTTATTGCTTCTCATTGGCCTTGCAACTCCCGGAGACTCTTCTGGCGCCGGCTTCAATCCACCGAAGGGCTTTATCCTTTACAAATCTACCCCCAAGAATAGTGAGTGGGGTCGTGCCGTCGCCATCCAGCCAGATGGAAAGATTGTCGTGATGGGTGTAAGCTATAACGGCAAAAAACACCAAATACTGGTATTGCGATTTAACAGCGATGGAACAAAAGACAATGCCTTTGGGGTGGGCGGGGTTTTTATTTATGGAGAAAAAAGAAAGGGCAATAATTACGGTTCTGGGGTTGCCCTCCAACGAGATGGAAAGATCGTTGTGGTGGGTGATTCCTATTATGACAAAAGCAGAGAAGTATTGGTTCTGAGATGCAATAGCAATGGATCACTTGATAGCACTTTTGGGAAAGGCGGCGTCGCCACTTATAAAAGCCAGACAAAGGAAAACAAAGACCTGAGCTTCGGAGTCAAGCTTCAATCCGATGCAAGGATCGTAGTGGTGGGCTCGACCCATAATGGCAAAAACTATGAACCAATGATTCTGAGGTATAACAGTGACGGGTCATTGGATAGCTCCTTTGGAAAAGGAGGTGTTGTCACTTATAAAGGTTTGTCCGAGGCGAATGTCTGGGGTCGTGCCGTCGCCATCCAGCATGATGGTAGAATTGTGCTGGTAGGGGTGAGTTATACGACAAAAAAATGCGATGTATTGACCGTGAGATATAACGCCGATGGATCACTGGATAAGGGCTTTGGTGAAGGGGGCGTTGCGCCCTCTACCTGCCCACCAGGAGGACGCGATTGGGGCCGTTCCATAGCGATTCAACCCGATGGAAAGATCATCGTGGCTGGGAATACCCGCCTTGGAGAAAACACGAACATTTTACTCTTGAGATATAATGCCACTGGAAAACCTGACACGACCTTTGGAATGGGTGGTATTGCTTCGTATCAAAGCGTGGTCAAAAAGGGCAACTGGGGTCAGTCGGTAGCCCTTCTGCCGGACGGAAAGATCTTGATTGTGGGTAATAGTCTATCCGGTCCAAAAAAGGAGGCATATATTGCAAGGTGCAACAGCGATGGAACGATGGATAGCAGCTTTGGGAAGGAGGGCCTTGTTCTTTCGAGCTGCCCGCCCGATAGCAATAATTGGGGCTTTGCAGTCACCACCCAACCAGACGGCAAGATCATAGTCGTGGGGTATGCCCAATCGGGGAAAAACAGGGATATATTGGTTGCCAGGTACAAAAACGACGGAACACCGGATGCATTATAGACTCAGTGTCGAGAGTAATAACAGCCTGGAGATTCTTAAGTCTTGACTGAAGTCGAAATTAGAATCAGATACTAGGGGTAGGGTCGGAAACGGCCCTACTTTTTTTGTGCCACTCAACCGATAAACTTTTGCCACGGCTTATGCTAAACGTCCTGCTAAAAGGTGACCCCTCATCCATGGACCATCCAGGGACGTTTCGGCAACGCTACAGTTAAAGAAGACAGAAAGACTGGATCTCTACCTTTCCTGTCAAGGCCTTTCTGATTTGAGATTCGTCATGGCTGAAAAAGCGGATACAGACTCCGCAGTCAGAGCTGAGAAGGCGGGGCACGGGGATGAGCTTGTACGCTAGCCCCTGTTTTTTGAGGAGCTTTTCCGCGCGCAGCGCGCTGCTTATGGATTGAAAGAGCACCACGCTATACGATGGCGTTTGCTCATCTTTCATGCTGCTTTCCCTCGATCAAACCGTAACCAGACGATTGGCCGAGAGCAGGGTCTCCGCGATGGTATACATATTGGAGACCTGCCCGACGGCGATCTTTGCCTTGAGGCTGAAATAGTCGAGGCAGGTGCCGCAGATCAAGATCTCTACTCCATTCTTCTCCAAGGCTTGCAAATCCTCGAGTACCTCCGAGCCTTCAACTGTCAGCTTTACCCCGGTGTTGAAGAAGATCATCTTGTCCGGTCTGCCCGAGACCTCGGTGAGGGCATGGAGGAATGAACGGATGAGGAGACGCCCTAGTTCCTCCTCTCCGCGCCCCATCTGATCGCCGGGTATTACCACCACAATTGGGCCGGTTGACGCGGTTTTTGTAGCTGGCGCCTTTTCACGGCGCTTGCCATCCTTGCTTTTTGCGATGGTGATATAGGTCCCATCCTTTTTTTCATCGATCGCAACCATCCCGCCCTGGCTTTCTCCAAAGCGCGCCACATTATCACGGGCAGCAAGGTTGTCGACGATGATGGTGACCCTATCGGTCTTTTCCAGGGCCTGTTTGGTCCGTATAACGGGTTCCGGGCACGAGAGCCCCCTACAGTCAACGACCTTTGGCATGGGCAGAACCTCTCTTTCTGGACCGGGCGGCAATCCTTCCTACTGCCTCAAGGGCACGGGCTATCTCCTCCTCGGTGGTGAAATATCCGGCGCTCAGGCGCGCGGTCCCCCGGGGGAAGGTGTTGATGGTTTGGTGAGCCGCTGGCGCACAGTGGAGACCCGGACGGCTCATGATGGCGAATTCCTCGTCAAGCTCCATAGTTATCTCTGATGACATCAGACCGGTAATAGTGAATGAGCAGATGGCCACCTGCCTTGTTGCATCGCGGCATCCATACAGGGAGACGCCGGGGATGGATCCCAATCCCTCGATGAGCATCCGCGCTAACCCCTGCTCTTTGGCCCGGATTTGGGCAACGCCCTGTGTGAGTATAAAGCGAACGCCGGCGCCCAATCCGGCGATACCCACGGTATTGGGCGTGCCGCTCTCGTACTTGTCGGGGATGAAATCGGGCTGTTCCTGGAACTCGGAGCGGCTCCCGGTGCCGCCCCGTACCAGGGGCTCGAGCTCTTTCTCCAATCCCTTCCCGACGTAGAGGCCGCCGGTGCCTTGCGGCCCGTAGAGAGCCTTGTGGCCGGTAAAGGCGAGGAGATCGATGTGCATCTCTTCGGCTGCTATCGGATAGGCGCCGGCTGTTTGGGCGGCATCGATGCAGAAGAATATGTCGTGCTTGCAGGCGATCTCTCCGACCTCGCCGATAGGCATCAGGGTTCCAACCACATTGGAGGCGTGGGTTATGACGATCAGTCTGGTATTCGCCTTTATGGCCTTTTCGATCTCCTGGGGATCGAGCTCCCCCTCGGGGGAGCATACAACGGCAGTTATTTCGACCCCCTTTTTCTCCAGGGCGCGCAGCGGGCGCATCACCGAGTTGTGCTCCATGCTGGAGGTGATGCAGTGGTCGCCGGGTCGAAGGATACCGCAGATGGCGAGATTCAAGGCCTCGGTGGCATTTTTCGTAAAGCAGATGCGCAAGGGGTCCTCTGCCCCAAAAAGCTCGGCCAGGGCGTCGCGGGTCTCTATGAGGATGCGTCCTGCCTCGATGGAGAGACGGTGCCCCGAGCGGCCGGGGTTGGCGCCGATATTACGCATGAAATGCTCCATGGCCTGCCAGCTTTCATCCGGCTTGGGCCAGGAACTTGCAGCGTTGTCGAGATAAACCATGAAGGACTTCTCCATTTTGAGAGCTTGTTGAATGTTATTTTATCAAATTGAGGAACTAAGGAGCAAGGAAATAAGGGAATTCTAAGCTGTTGTTCAATAATCTCTGCTACTATCTGAGGTCGGCTTAGTTCCTCTTGTTTCAATAGGTTAGCATTCTAAGCATTGGAATATTATGCTTATGCATCGTGATTTCATTGTATCCACTTCGGTACGGAAGGTTCCTTAATCTCCTTGAAACTAACTTCGTATTTCAAGTCACCTCTGTTAAAAAAATCAAGGCTTTTATTATCCACCTCTGCATAAGGATACATGAAGTAGTTTATTCTCCCGGATTTTTGTTCTGGGCTAAGCATAATATCTCTTCCGGTTCCAAACCTAATCCTATTTTCATCTACTGCCCCAAAATAGTATTCCCTAAAGTTCTTAATCTCTTCCAAATCCTGGATATTCTTTTCCAGCATAATTTTCCGCACATCTGCTGCATCGACGGGCACCCATCCATATTCTGGAGCATAAAACTCAGCCCAGCAATGGTAAGCTTCTGTCATATTGCCCTCTTTACCCTTAGGAATCCGTATCCCAAAAACCTCTCTTGCCGGGACACCTGCACTTCGTGCGAGAGCCACATATACAGAATGAAAGTCTACGCACTTACCCTTTTTCGTTTCAATGAGAGCACAAACATCACCTAAACCGCACCCTACTATCTTTGGATCTCGTTCCATATTGTCTATGAGGTAATCATAGATGGCCCTAGCCTTAGCAACGATAGTGTTTTTCCCCTTTGTGATTCTTTTAGCAAGTTCTTTAGTCTTTTCATCCATTGGAGCAAGGCTTGTTGGCACAAGAAAAACCTCTATCTCTTTAGGAATGGCACCGCCATTTGTAAGAAAATCCTTCTTGATAACTTCCCGCCTCTTTACCTTAAATGAGAAGGTTAAGGAAGCCTCTTTCTTTTTAGGATTTTCCCACAGACTATAAAGAAGCATATTGCCGAACATCTTCTCTCTGTAGACTGCGTTCTCCGAGTAATTCCCGCCTATTTTTACATCCTCAATGGTTTGATTCTCATCAGAAACTGGATAAGGGAGCCAGAGTTGCACCTCCTTTGGTTTAGCAGAGGTATTTATTGTGATCTTGAAGGTTACTTCCCCTGCTCTTTCATTGGCTTCACAGCCGTCAAAGAGAGCATGAGAGACTAGTATTGCAAGAACGAGGATGAGGATCCCTATATTTTTTCTAACCATAATTGATTCCCCCTTTTTATTGATATTAGATTTTGACTAATCTGAAAAGAGACACCCCTACTTTTTCGCTATCATAATTCGGTACCCTGTTCCCTCGGACTTGATGCCCTTAACTTTCCATCCTTGGCTCGTTGCGGCCCGCGATACGTTTTCCTTGGAGGTATCGGTATCGACAAGGATTGCAATCTCACCTTTTTTAATTTTTTGGATACGTTCCATGGTCAGCAGAACCGGCTGGGGACAAGAAAGCCCCCGTGCATCTACGGTATTACTCATGGTTATCCCTCCTTAGGCAATCTTCTTTCTCATGGTGAAGCCGATTAACAGACAGACAACGAGCCCAATGATCACAGCGGCGATGCCGTGAGGCCCCACACCCTGCGGAGAACTGGCGAGACCGAAGTTATGGGCAAAGCCGGCGCCGACAATCATACCGAGGACAAAAACCGCTGCATCACCGTCCCCCTCGCCGGCCAGGAAGAGCTGACGCCCGGGACAGCCGCCGGCCAGGGCAAAGGCCAGGCCGGCCAGCACCATCCCCCCGAAGTTCCAGAGGCTCATGGTATGCGCTATCGGCTGGTTGATAAAGCCCGGGTGAAACTGCTTGAGGATGAGATTAGTGATAAAGGCGACAACAACCAGGGCAACGATTCCTAAGAAGAGATGGGTCTGCCGGAACAAAATCAGATCCCGAAAGGCCCCCATGGTGCAAAAGCGGCTCCTCTGGGCCAAGATACCTACGGCAAGGCCCACACCCAGTGCGATAAAGAGCGGGGCATGCAGGGAGCCCGGGCCCTTGATGCTGTAGAAGAGGACCCCGCTTTTGTCCTGTCCCTCGACCTGGGGGAAAAGCAGGATCAAGGCAAGGAAACCCAACATAATGATCGGCAATACCCATCCCACTGCGGTGTGGGTCTCCTGGGAACGCCCTAGGTTATAATCGCCTTTGAGAAACCAGGTGCCGACCCAGATGCCGCCGACAAGCCCGAGGATGCCGAAGACGGCATTGCCATCCCCCCCTGCCAGGCGCAGCATGGCGCGCCACGGACACCCCAGAAAGACCAGGGCCCCGATCATGGCAAAGGCGCCCAAGACAAATCTTACAATGGGGGCGGAGCCTGCCCGGGAGCGGAATTCTTTAAAGAGGTAGGCGGCGATAAATGCACCCAGGACGAATCCGATAATCTCCGGGCGCATGTACTGGACCACGTCCGCACGATGGAGCCCCAGGGCGCCGGCGATGTCCCGCTCGAAACAGGCCACGCAGATACCCATGTTGCCGGGGTTGCCCCACTTCTGTAGGAGGGGGGCAAAGACACCGATAAAGGCCCCGGTGCCGATGATCCCCCAACGCGATGCAAAGAATTTTCGTAACATAGCCCTCGGTTCCTCCTTTTTATCGATTTTTATTCACTACTCCTACTTTTTTATATAAATTTATTAAATATGTCAAATCGGAAATCTCAATATTATGTGGCATTAATTGTCTGTTTTTCCTATGACTGGTCTTCCAGGGTATCTGGCGTACTCGAACTTTTTTTCAGCAGGCGCTTTCCCAGGAAGGGCCTTCTTGACAAATGTGAGCAAACTAGTCACAATAAACCGAGTTCTAAGGTGCCGCGGATGGATATACCGAGGATGCCACCGGATGATGGTGGAAGCGGGGATAATGGGTAGCGCCCTGAAGGTACAAGGTACGATGAAAACGAAGATAAACATAGTGAGCATCGGCGGTGGGACCCAGATCGCTCGTGAAGACTGGGTTGCCAAAGAGTTTCCCCTCACTATTATGCTCAACAGCCGGGAATTGGCGACACTACTCTGCTCGCCAAAGGATCTGAAGTATCTTGCCGCGGGTTTCCTGTTCTCCGAAGGGTTTATTGAGACGAAGGAAGAGATTACAGGGATGACCCTTGATCAAGACAGGGGAGTGGTGAGCGTAGAGGTACGCGACGAGAAGAAACTCGCCCAAGAATCTTTCCTCAAGCGGGTGATAACAACGGGATGTGGAAGGGCGATAGCCTTTTACAACCCTGCCGATATAGATGGGGTAAAAGAGGTTGACTCTGATTTGCAGCTTTCGCCTCTGGACGTCTTTCACCTGACAAAGGAGTTTCAGCTTCGATCAGAGGTATATCGTGCTACCGGCGGGGTACACAGCGCCGCTCTGTGCGATACGGAACATATCTTGATTTTTGAAGAGGATATCGGAAGACATAATGCCGTGGACAAGATCTTCGGTAAATGCCTTCTTGAGGATATACCCACCGCCGATCGGATTGTCATCACGAGCGGACGGATTTCATCGGAGATACTCTTCAAGGTAGCAAAGAGGAACATCCCGGTGATCATATCCAAATCCGCCCCCACGGACCTTGGCGTAATCGTTGCCCAAGACTTGAGGATAACGCTGATCGGGTTTGCCCGTGGGAAAAGGATGAACGTGTATGCTGGTGAGAGAAGACTCCAATCATGATGGGGATGGGCTGTGACGATGACAACTGTAGAGCGGAGGCTGATAGCGTGAGGGAGCAAACGCTACCATAATGCTATTGCTTAACTTTTGATGATCGCAGCGGTAACAGAGAGAACGGTTTTTCTTGACAAATGTGAGTGAAATAATAACAATAAAACAGTGTAGGATCCACGGATGAAGATACCGACGATGCTCCGTTATGGTGTGAGGATGGTGGTGACTCTGGCGCAAAAAGGTGAGGTTATGAGCACAACAGGGCTTGCCAAGGAGATGGGGGTTTCTCCCCTCTATCTGCGTCAATTGGCCCCTTTGCTGGAAAGGGCAGGGATCATACAGGGCTTCAGAGGGGCCAGGGGGGGGTATACGCTCAAGGCGAGGCCCGGGGAGATAACCATCTTTGAGATCATCCAGGCCTTTGATGAGGATTTCTCTTTGCTGGATTGTATTAAGAGCGCCACTGCCTGTCCCAGGAGTCCTGATTGCACGACGAGATATCTCTGGAAGGATCTGAGCGACAAACTCAAGCACACCCTACAAGACATGACCCTAAAAGAGCTCGTTGATAAAGGGAACAAGAAGGATGCAGGAGTGCATGGATGGACAGAATATATTATCTAGACAGCAATGCGACGACACCCCTTGATCCGCAGGTCAGGGAGGCGATGGCGCCCTATCTTGCCGAGAGGTTTGCCAATCCCTCAGCTATCTATAAGTTCGCCCAAGGGGTCAGGGGGGAGGTAGAAGCAGCCAGGGAAAATGTCGCTCAGCTTATAAACGCCGATCCTGAAGAGGTCATCTTTACCTCAGGGGGGACCGAGGCGGACAACACGGCGGTGAAGGGGGTCGCCTTTGCCCTCCGTGATAAAGGGAGACACCTCATAACCTCGCAAATAGAACACCATGCCGTACTCAGCGCGTGTCAGTATTTGGAAGGATTCGGCTTTGAGAATACCCTGCTCCCCGTAGACAAATACGGGATCGTAGACCTCGAGGCCCTCAAGAAGGCCATCAGAAGGGATACCGTTCTCATTACTATTATGCACGCCAATAATGAGATAGGCACCATCGAGCCCATCGAGGCAATCGTGCAGATTGCCCACGAGCACGGGATCTCTGTTCATACCGATGCGGTGCAGACGGTGGGGAAACTATCGATAGACGTCAAAGGACTGGGCATAGACCTCCTCTCCCTCTCCGGGCATAAGATCCATGGTCCCAAGGGCATCGGCGCGCTGTATGTGCGCAAGGGGGTGAAGCTGGATCCCCTCTTGCATGGCGGACACCACGAGCGGAATCGTCGCGCCGGGACGGAAAATGTCCCGGGGATCATAGGGCTGGGCAAGGCAGCTGCGGTGGCGCGGGCGGAACTATCTCAAAACGAGAAGCGGATCCGCGCCCTCAGGGATAGATTGGAGCAGGGGATTCTGGAGCGAATACCCGAGGTGTATGTCAATGGGCATCCTGAAAAAAGACTCTTCAATACCCTCAATTGCTGTCTCAAGGGCATCGAGGGGGAGAGCATCCTTCTTAACCTCGATTTCGAGGGGATCTGTGCCTCCTCGGGGTCCGCGTGCACCTCTGGTTCCCTTGATCCCTCACATGTCCTGCTGGCCATCGACCTTCCCCACGAGGTTGTCCATGGGAGTTTGCGCCTGAGCCTCAATAAATTCAACACGGAGGAAGACGTGGATAAGGTTCTGGAGGTCCTCCCCACGATAACGGAGCGATTGAGGGGCATGTCCCCCCTCTGGGGCAAAGAGGGGGCAAAAACAAAGCACAAAAGCGCAGATTGAGGCAATGCATCAGTAGAGAGAGGGTAAGCTTACTGGGTGCCGGTGAGGTAGAAAGGAGATCATGAGGATGCCAAGGACCATTCAAGAGATCAACGAAAAGATCAAGGCGGGCAAGGCCGTGGTGGTGACTGCCGAGGAGATAACCGGAATCGTAAAGAAAAAGGGGGTGGGAAAGGCCTTTCAAGAGGTGGATGTGGTGACGACCGGGACCTTTGGCCCCATGTGTTCGAGTGGGATGTATCTCAATATCGGGCATACCAAGCCCAGGATAAAGCTGGGGGGTGGCACCTGTAAGCTCAATGGGGTGCCTGCCTACTGCGGGCTTGCAGCTGTCGATCTCTTTCTCGGAGCTGCCCAGCTCCCCAACGATGATCCGCGCAACAAGATCCACCCCGGCGGGTTCCGGTATGGCGGGGGGCACGTGATCGAGGAATTCGTTGCGGGCAAGGACATCGAGCTGGAGGCCTCTACCTACGGGACGGATTGTTACCCCCGCCGGGAGCTCAGGAGCTGGCTGAATATAAAGGATGTCAATGAGGCGGTGCTCTTTAATATACGAAATGCCTATCAGAACTATAATGTGGCGGTGAACCTCTCGGACAAGGCCATCTTCACCTATATGGGGATATTGAAGCCGAGGCTGGGAAACGCCAATTACTGCAGCGCCGGGGTCCTCTCACCGCTTTTGAATGATCCCCTCTACCGGACCATCGGGATAGGGACACGCCTATTTTTGGGAGGGGGTGAAGGGTTCGTGTCGTGGCAGGGGACGCAGCACAACCCCTCGGTACCCCGCACAGAGCGCGAGGTGCCCAGGAGGCCGGCAGGGACCCTCTGTGTGATCGGGGACCTCAAGGGGATGGATGCCCGCTACCTGCGGGGGGTCAGCATGTACGGCTATGGGACGAGTCTCGGCGTTGGGATCGGAATACCTATCCCCATACTGGATGAGGAGATGGCCTTCTTTACCTCGGTCGCTGACGAAGACATCCTGGCCCCCATCGTGGATTACAGCAAGGGCTATCCTGAGCTAAAGTCCGATGTCCTCGGCGAGGTCAGTTATAAGGATCTGAGAAGCGGCAAGATAACCATAGGTAACAAGGAGGTCCCGACTGGTCCCCTCTCCAGCCTCACCAAGGCTCGGGAGATCGCCCAGCTCTTAAAGGGCCGGATCGAGAAGGGGGAGTTTGTCCTGACCGAGGCTGTTGAGCGACTTCCGGGCAAAGAGTCGGGGATAACCTTCAAGGCCTTTCAAGAAAGGCCGATAGAGAGATGAGGAGGGAGCGATGATCTCGCGAAGAGTGGTTTTGCATTTTCCATCGGAGTTGGTGGGTCAACCCATCATCTCCAACACCGTCAAACGATACAACCTGGAGTTTAATATCTTGAAGGCCTCCATAGCCCCCCCGGAAGGCGGGCTGCTCGTGTTAGAACTGCTGGGCGGGAAAAAGGATGTGCAGGAGGCCCTCGATTATCTCAAGGAATTAAAGATAAAGATCGAAAGCTTGAGCAGAGACGTTACGAGGAAGGATGATCTCTGCGTCCATTGCGGGGTCTGTGTGGCTCTCTGTCCTTCGGATGCCCTCGTCTTGAACCAAGCCACCTGGCAGGTGGAATTTGTAGCCGACAAGTGCGTTGCGTGCGAGCTCTGTGTCAAGGCGTGTCCCTATGCCGCCATGGAGGTAAGGCTGTAGGTTGTAAGGATGAGCGATGTCGATATTCATACAAGCTTGGGAAGAGACGGGATGCACGGATGGCAGGGAGCGGAAAGGATTTCTCGACGTCACCCCTCACTGAAGAGGATCTCGTCAGGTACAGCCGCCAGATCCTTTTTCCCGCTTTCGGCGAGGAAGGTCAGCGGAAACTCAGACAGGCCCATGTGCTGATCGCCGGCGTCGGCGGGCTGGGATCGCCTGTCTCGATCTACCTAGCCTGTGCGGGGATAGGGAAACTGACGTTGGTGGATTCAGATGCCGTTGAGCTTTCCAACCTTAATCGCCAGATATTACACGGGGAGGAGGATATCGGAGAGCAGAAGGTTATGTCAGCTGCGCGAAAGCTCAAAAAACTAAACTCGACAGTTGAGATAAACCCCCTCGCTGTGCGGATAACACCGGAGAGCATCCCGGGGTTATTGCGCGGGATCAACCTCGTCGTAGATTGCCTGGATAACATGAAGACGCGGTTTATCCTGAACCAAGGGTGCGTCCAAGCGGGCATTGCGCTCATCCATGGAGGCATCGACGGCATGATAGGCGAGATAACTACCATCATACCGGGCCAGACCCCCTGCTTTGCGTGCATATTTCCTCGGGATGTCGAAGGAAAGAAGCCGTTCCCCGTTTTTGGATGTACCCCTGCCCTCATCGCCTCCCTTCAGGTTATGGAGGCGATCAAGCTCCTCGCAGGCTTTGGTGAGCTTCTGACTGGAAAGATGCTCTACATCAACGGAGAAAGGATGGAATGCACGCAAGCGCCCCTGCAGAAGAATAAGGCCTGTAGGGTATGCGGTGGAGGGAATATATGAGATATGCTTCTGACATAACCAACCTGATCGGTACAACACCATTAGTCAGGATCAACCGTCTCGTGGGGCAGAGCAACCTCGTGCTCGCCAAGTTGGAGATGTTCAATCCTCTTTCCTCGGTGAAGGACAGGATCGGACTATCGATGATTGAGGATGCCGAACAAAAAGGGATCATCAAGGCGGGTGATGTTATTGTTGAGCCCACCAGCGGCAACACCGGCATCGCCCTCGCCTTTGTCTGCGCGGCTCGTGGCTATCGGCTGATCCTCACCATGCCCGATAGCATGAGCATCGAGAGGAGAAAGATCCTCCGCATACTCGGGGCCGAGATAGTTCTGACACCGGCGGCAGATGGCATGAGGGGGGCGATACAGAAGGCAGAGGAGATGACCAAAGAGCTCAAGGCCTTTATGCCGCAGCAGTTTGAGAATCCGGCCAACCCCGCCATCCACCGTCGCTGCACCGCAGAGGAGATCTGGCAGGACACGGACGGACAGGTGGATATCTTCGTGGCCGGGGTCGGCACCGGTGGCACCATTACCGGCGTGGCGGGTGTTTTGAAGGAGCGCAAGCCGGGGGCCGCGATCATCGCTGTCGAGCCTGCGGAGAGCGCGGTGCTTTCCGGAGGTTCCCCGGCGTCTCATGGTATTCAGGGGATAGGGGCAGGATTCATCCCCGCAGTTTTAGATCAAGGGCTCATCGATCGCATCATCCGGGTGAAGACCGAAGAGGCCAAGGAGATGGCCAGGAGATTGGCGCGGGAGGAGGGGATCTTTGTGGGGATCTCCTCGGGGGCGGCCATGAAGGCTGCATACCAGGTAGATAAAGAGGTGGAAGGCAAAACGATTGTCGTCGTTTTTCCCGATACCGGCGAGCGATATCTTTCCCTGTTGCCGGAGGAATAGGGGATATTTCGCCGATACGCGAAAGGCAAGGAACACGATTGGTGAAGGGGCAGATAGTATCCGTAAACATCAGTGACGCCAAGGGAGAAAGCAAGACGCCGGTGCAGGGGAGGGTATCGCTCAAGCCCGGCTGGGGCATCGTGGGGGACGTTCATGCCGGCACCCCTGACCGGGATGTGACCCTCCTGCCTTGCGAGGCGTTGGGAGGGGTTCCTTACGGCGGCTATGGCGAAAATATCGATACCGCCGGCATTGATATCCTCGATCTTCCGCAAGGAACCGTATTAAGCATTGGTGCCGGCATCCGGATACAGATCACCCAACATGGTAAGATTTGCCCCTCGCGATGCGCTATCTATTATAAATTAGGCAACTGCATTATGCAGGAGAAGGGGGTCTTTGCGAAGGTGCTTGAAGGAGGGGAGGTCATGGCGGGCGATGAAATAAAGGTAGAGGGCACCGCGTCTGGCCAAAGGGCCACCTACGGCTCCGGCGCGGCAGATGATGATATAGATTGGATCTTGGCGAACTGCAGGAGGATCGTCCTGTTCGGTGCGTCCCCCAAGACCGATCGCCCCAGCCATCGCATCATGCGATTTCTGCTGGAGAAGGGGTATGAGGTCATACCGATACGGCCTGGGGTAAAGGAGATCCTCAAACAGCGCTGTTACCCGAGCGTGCGAGAAGTGACGGGAGGTATTGATCTCGTCCTCATCTTTCGCCGATCGGAAGAGGTGCCGCCCATCATAGAAGAAGCGATGGGAAGAGGTGTCAAGGCCGTCTGGATGCAGGAGGGGATCGTGAGCCTGGAGGCTTTCGAACAAGCCACGCAGGGCGGCCTGAGGGCTGTCATGGACAGGTGCATCTACAAGGAGCTTATAGCCAGGGGAGGGTAGGCGATAGGGGATTCGGAGGGGTATCGCCAGGGCAAGCTCAATGATGAGGTCAATGGATGAAGGTATGGTTGCCCTTTGAGAATGAAGTGAGAGAGGTTGCGGGGGTAAAGACCGTGCGCCAACTCCTCAATCACTTCTCATTTAAAGAAGAGGAGGTAGTAGCGCTCGACAAAAAGAAGGCAAGGCGCATCACCTCTGATGAGAGGTTGGAGGAAGAGATGGAAATCAGGATAATAAGGGTGTTATCCGGCGGATAGGTCGTGAGGGACAAGATAGGTAAAAAGAGAAGCAGTAGAATATATTTTTTGTAAACGAGACAAACAGTTAAGGAGACAAGAACATGGGAGAGATCTTCGCCAAAGTAAGCGAAAAGGATGTAACACTGGCAATCGTAGGAGGATTCATTCGAGAGTTAGAAAAATTCGTGGAGAGCGATGTGATCATCGTCGGAGGTGGTCCGGCAGGGCTCATGGCGGGCAGAGAGCTGGCTACGAAAGGGAAAAGGACCCTCATCGTCGAACGGAACAATTATTTGGGAGGTGGTTTTTGGATAGGCGGCTTCCTCATGAACAAGATAACGGTGAGGCACCCCGGCGAGGAGGTATTGAAGGAGTTGGGGATCCCCTTTGAGCAGGCGCGCGAAGGGCTCTTTGTCGCCGATGGTCCCCATGCCTGTGCCCGACTTATCGCGTCTGCCTGCGACGCCGGAGTAAAGATTCTCAACATGACTGTCTTTGAAGATGTGGTCTTGCGAGAGAACAATCGAGTAGGGGGCGCGGTGGTAAACTGGACGCCGGTGGAAGCCCTTCCCCGTCAGATTACCTGCGTGGACCCCATCGCCCTCGAGGCCACGATGGTGGTCGACGCTACTGGACACGATGCCTCAGTGGTGCGAAAAATGGAGGAGAGGGGGGTACTCAAGACCAAGGGGTTCGGCGGGATGTGGGTGGAGAGGTCAGAGGATTTGGTCGTGGAATATACAGGAGAGGTTCACCCCGGTCTGGTGGTTTGCGGTATGGCAACCGCCACCACCTTTGGGTTGGCCCGCATGGGCCCTACGTTCGGCGCCATGCTTCTGTCCGGCAGAAGGGCGGCGGAAGAAGTCTTAAAAAAGCTATGATGCTCTTCCCCTGCCTCTGGCCCCGAAGGTGGCTCTTTAGCCAAAAGGGCCACCTCCGGCCCTCCCAGGAGGTGATCAGGGAAGCCGTTAGTATATTTACCTCTTGGACGGGAGAGGAAATGCGAGAGGGGGAGTGCCTCTATCGCGCAACACCCGGTGCGGCGGAGGATCTCGCCGGCCTGCGAGTTATTAATCTCGACAGCCCTGCTTTAAATGAGAACCCGTTCCCCATAGAGATAGCATTTGAGAGGCGCCGGAGAGAGGATTGTCAATGCGGCAAAGGTGCCGTGTATGCCGGCATTCATCTCGCCGCGTTGCTCGGCAAGGGATTGTCAGCCAGGAGGGTTCTGTGGGGGGACAAGCCGCTCTTTATCACCCGCGATTATATTGCCACCTTTGACAGGGATGACCTGCGCTGGCATCTCCGGTATGGGGTCTTCTCATTTCCTGTGCTCATTTCTCTTCCTGGAATCATCGAGGCGCCGGCAAGGCCGCGGGAATATTACCTCCTCCGGAGTCAAGGTATCCCTGATGCAATGATGCCGGATAGCTTGCGGGATCGGTATCTCACCGTCAACGACCCCCGACTCCCCAGGGTCCTCGCCGGCATCCTCTTGCAGGCATTCTTCTATTACCAGAGCGGCGATCCTTTCTGCCCGGACCCCTTTTGTTCCCTCTATCATGCCCACTGGCAAGAGGAACTCCTTCGCTCTCAAAGGGATGAGCCTTATATAGTATGTCTTAGACATCGACAAGCGCTGGAAAAGGAAGAGCGGTGGCTCAGAGGATAGTGGTGGCTATGAGCGGGGGGGTAGATTCCTCCGTTGCGGCCTATATGCTCAAGGAACAAGGGTTTGATGTGGTGGGGGTTACCCTGAAGCTCTACCCCGAGGTTTCCCGCTGTTGTCGCCTGGAGGACATCGAAGACGCCCGTAGGGTCGCCCACTTCCTCGATATCCCCCATTACGTTTTCGACTTCACGCAGGACTTCAAAAGAGAGGTTGTAGATTACTTTATCTCTGAATATATGGTGGGAAGGACGCCCAATCCCTGTGTCATCTGCAATCAGAAGATAAAGTTTGGTCTCCTTTTGCAAAAGGTGTCGGCCATAGGAGCCTCCCGTATGGCTACGGGACATTACTCGATGCTCGCAGAAGAGAATGGAGGTGTCTATCTCGCTCAAGCAAAGGACAAAAGAAAATCCCAAGAATATTTTCTCGCTTTTCTCCCCGAGGAGGTCTTAAGAAAAGTTATCTTCCCTTTAGGGAGTTATACCAAGGAGGCGATAAAAAAGATCTCCCAGGAGGTAGGGCTTCCTTTGAGGCCCAAGAAGGAGAGCCAAGAGGTATGTTTTGTCTCCCCGGATGATAATTACGTCAGCTTTATTAAGAGACACGTGAAAGTGGATAGCCGAACCGGAACATTGGTTAATAGCAGAGGGGAGCTCGTGGGGTTGCATAAAGGTTTCTTTTATTACACCATGGGGCAAAGAAAGAGGATTGGTATACGCGCTTCTTTTCCTCACTATGTTATAGGGATTGACCCCATTAAGAATGTGGTGATCATCGGCCCGAAGTGCGAAGCCTATGCCAAGAGCATCGGGGTAACTCTGGTCCTCTGGAGAAAAGGGGATGGACGCTTTCTCCTTTCTGCAAAGATAAGATATCGACATGACCCAGCCCCTGCCACTGTAGAGGTGAAAGGCAGGGAGGCTTTGGTGATATTTGAGGAGCCGCAGTTTGCGCCCGCTCCCGGCCAGATAGCGGTTTTTTACGAGGGGGATAGGGTTGTGGGGAGTGGGAAGATAAGGGTTTAGGCCATAGATCTTTCAACGATATTTCTTTAAAACTTGTGGAAAAATCATTGGGAAAATGCCTAATTGCCCAATATCATAAGGAAATCAATCAATTGCCTAATAAGTAGGCATTATAAAAGTTCAATAAAGACAATGAGTTACATAAATTTTGAGTTTATGAGCACAATAATTGTAAAATCGAGCCGAGGTTTTCCTGTTATGAACAATTTTTCAACATTATTGCCTGGCGGGCCCTTCCGGCCATCTTGTAAGAAGATTGAATAACCCGGTCCATATCCTTAGTTATTGCTGATCATCCACTAAACCGATGGCTATTCTTGGAGCTTGTAAAAGATTGACAGGAATCTTATCGGTTGTTAAACTCAAAGATTTGCTACATCAAACCATCGTGAATAATTGCTGAGAGAGGAGCAACAACGATGACTTCCGACCCTCTGCGCATCACCGATACGACACTGAGGGATGGCCATCAGTCCATCCTTGCCACGAGGCTACGTATCGAGGATATGGTGCCCCTTGCGCCGGAGATGGATAAGGTAGGCTTTCACTCCTTGGAGGTATGGGGTGGTGCAACCTATGACGTTTGCATTCGTTTCCTCAACGAAGACCCCTGGGAGAGACTCCAAACCTTGAAGAAGCTGTTGCCCAATACCCCCTTACAGATGCTCCTTCGCGGTCAGAACTTAGTCGGATACAGAAACTATCCCGACGATGTGGTCAGGGAGTTTATCCGGGAGGCCGCGGGGTGCGGTATCGACATTTTCAGAATCTTTGATGCCTTGAACGACGAGAGGAATTTGGAGGTCTCTATTAAGACCGTTAACGAGTGCGGAAAACATGCCCAGGCCTGCCTCTGTTTTTCCTTGACGGAACATCGAATGGGTGGAGATATCTTTACCCTGGACTATTATATCAACAAGGCCAAGATCCTGCAGTTGATGGGCGCCGATTCTCTCTGCATCAAAGACATGGCCGGCTTGATCGCGCCCCCCGATGCCTTTGAGCTGATCAGTGCCCTGAAGAAGGCATTGGATATTCCGGTTCAACTCCACACGCATTACACGAGCGGACTGGCCTCCATGTCCTATTTAAAGGCCGCCGAGGCGGGCGTTGACGTAGTAGATACCGCCCTGGCTCCTTTAGCTATGCGCTCTTCTCAGCCGCCTTGTGAGCCCCTTTTGGTGGGTCTTGCGGGCACTGCGAGAGATCCCGGTCTGGATCTAAATCTTATCTTCCGTTTAAGTGAGCAAGTCGAGGATATAGTGGGGAAATACCATGATCTGATAGAGAACACCCGCATGGCAGTCTTCGACACGCAAGTCCTCATGCACCAGATTCCGGGAGGAATGATCTCCAATCTCGTGCAACAACTCAAAGAAGCAAAGGCCCTGGATCGGCTGCCCGAGGTCTATGAGGAGATACCCCGCACCCGTAAGGATATGGGGTATCCCCCGCTGGTCACACCCACCAGCCAGATCGTGGGCGTACAGGCGGTCCTCAACGTCCTCTTTGGTCGATACAAGGTGATCACCCAGCAGGTGAAGGACTACTTTTACGGCCTCTACGGCAGATCTCCAGCGCCGGTAAACCCCGAGATACAAAGGCTTGCCCTCGCCGGTTATCCCCGCGGCGAAACGCCGATCGATTGTCGTGCCGCCGATACCCTGGAGGACGAGATGGCGAAGGCCCGGGAGGAGACCAAGGGGATTGCCCGAACCGCCGGGGAGATCCTGATCTACGCCCTCTACCCCCAGACCGGAATGGAATTTCTCAAGAAAAAATATACAGGGGGAAAATCGAGCTAGCCAGCTGCCTATTCGTGAAGAGGATGTTGGACAGCTACCATGCTCCTGGCGATCTTCGTGGTTTTTTCGTCAGGGGCAGCAAGATAGAAAGGCTGACAAGGGTTTGAACGCCGCAGCAGGGAGGAGAGCTTCGGTCACAGTGTGCCGAACGGATCAGAACGGGCAGAAGCCGGGCAACGCAAAGAGGTGGCGATGACGCTCTTTTTGCTCACCTTTTTTATCATCTATAGTTCAGCACATCTGTATATATTTCTCAAGATCAAGGGTGCCTTCACCCTGGGGACGGGGGCCTTCATTGCCCTCATACTTTTTATGGCGGTCATGGTCAGTGCGCCGGTTCTGGTGCGCGTATCCGAAAGACAAGGACTGGAGTTTCTCGCCCGCCTCCTCTCGTATGTCGGGTATACCTGGATGGGATTGACCTTTCTGTTTTTCACCTCTTCGCTCTGCATCGATCTGTATCGTTTTTGTGTCTTTGTGGTCGGACTCATACTGCGGACGAACCTTTCTTCGCTCTCCCCTGCACCGCGCCTTGCCTTTTTCATCCCCTTCCTCGTTACCGCGGCAATCGCAACATACGGCTATTTTGAGGCCCTCTCTATTCACAGCGAACGGGTGGTCATTACGAGCCCTAAGGTCCCGAGGGGAATTGGCACTTTCACCATCGTGCAGATCTCCGACGTCCACCTGGGTCTGATCGTGAGACAGGGAAGGTTGAACAAGATCCTGAGCAAGGTGAAGGAGGCGCAACCCGACATTCTGGTCTCCACCGGCGACCTGGTGGACGGGCAGATCGCCGACCTCCAGGGACTTGCCGAGCTCTTGCGTGATATCCATCCCCCCTATGGTAAATTCGCCGTGACGGGAAATCATGAATTTTATGCCGGTTTGGACCAGGCGTTGCATTTTATAGAGAAGGCGGGTTTTACGGTGCTGAGGGGAGAGGCCAAGGATGTGGCTGGTTTTATGACGATTGCAGGTGTCGATGATCCGACGGCGAAGTACTTTGGCCTCGTGCGCGGATCCTCGGAGCGCTCCCTCCTTGCCAACGTGCCTCGTGAACGCTTTACCCTGCTCCTGAAGCACATACCGGTGATAGATGATAAAGCAATGGGTCTCGTTGATTTGCAGCTTTCAGGGCACACCCATAAAGGTCAGATCTTCCCCTTCAACTACCTGTCCAAGGCCTTTTTCCCCCACGATGCCGGGCTGGTGCCTTTGCCCCGCCATTCTTTTCTCTACGTGAGCAGGGGCAGCGGGACATGGGGGCCACCCATCCGCTTTCTTGCCCCCCCGGAGGTGACTGTCATCACCTTGGTCCACGAAGACAGAGAATAAGACTCCACACTGTTTGCTCAGAACATAAACCAACCCAATCCCTCCCCACCTCCCTGACCAAAGGGTCACCTCCGGTTTACAAAAGGCCGGAGGTGGCTCTGACCCCGAAGGTGGCTCTTTAGCCAAAAGGGTCACTGGCCAAAGGGCCACTGACCAAAGGGTCACCTTCGGCTTCGGCGGCGGTTTAGCCAGAGGAGCTTTTCCCCCTTTATAGTAAAGGGGGATCGAGGGGGATTTTTATTGTTCGTGGGTGACGCTCCGTCATGATGGATTGCTCAGAAAGTACCTCCAAAGAACTCCCCTCCCCTGGCGGGAGGGGATGAAGGGGAGGGGGCCTATGTGTCTCTCTTCACCCTCTCCCCCACCCTCCCCCCTCAAGGGGGAGGGGGTAAAAGGCATTTTCATAGTTCGCGGGTGACGTATCCGTCATGAAGGATTACTTAGAAAAAATGGTTGAAATCCCCCATCCCCCCTTTAGAAAATTGGGGATGGGAAGGGATTGCCGATTCCCATGGTTCGTGGGTGACGCTCCGTCATGATCGATTGTAATATGAATTGATGCGGCGAGCGCCGCTGCTGTCAATTCTTGCGCCTCATATGTGCGACTGCCTTTTCCAACCCATCAAGGGTCAGCTCAAACATGGGGAAGATCTGCCGGACCACACCGATGGTGTGAGTCTGTCTCCACTCGCAGGCGGGGATGGGGTTTAACCAAATGGCGTGGCGAAAAGTCTTGGCTATGAACCGCAGACTTTCAAAACTCGGTTTTCCTGATTGCTCACCAACATAGATAGAACCATTCTCGCTCATGAGTTCATAGGGAGCCATGCTGGCATCGCCGACGATGATAAACCGTGTTTCCGGATCCAGCCGTACCAACTCGTCGACATGAAAACGTTTGTAGCGGCGGCTCGGATCTTCCCAGAGACAGTTATAGATCGTGTTATGAAAGTAAAAGTTCTTGAGATCCTTGAATTGCGATCGGGCGTAATTGAAGAGGGTTTGCACTACATGGACGTAGGGATCCATGGACCACCCGCCGTTGTCGATGGTCAGGATGACCTTGAGGCGATCTTTGAGGCTTTGACTGAAGACGATCTCTATCTCGCCGGCATTCTTGACGGTCTGGTAGATGGTCTTATCTATGTTGACCTTGTCCTTGGGGCCAACCGGCACCATATGTCTCAGCCGCTTCAAGGCCTCACCGATCTGGGACTGGGTCAAAGGGACCTCCTGGGAGTAGTCCCGGTATCGTCTGTCCATGGCCACCTTGACGGCGGACTTGTTCCTGGATATTCCCCCAACCCTCATGCCGCCCGGGTGGTATCCCGAGTGCCCGACCGGTGAGGTGCCGCCGGTGCCGATCCATTTATTCCCCCCATGGTGGGCCTCTGTTTGTTCCTTGAGCCGCGCAAGAAAGTATTCGATAAGCTCCTCCGGGCTCAATTTTTTCAGCTCGGCTTCATCGACGCCGAGCGCCTGGGCCAGGAGTTGTGGGTCTTTTAACCACTCTTCCAGCAGGGCCCTGGCTATCTCAGTCAGCTCATACTCATCCGGATCTTTGAGCTCAACGCCCTGAAACCGGTGGGCAAAGACCTGGTCGTAGAGGTCGAAATACTTCTCGCTCTTCACCAGGATGCAGCGGGCCGCGGTGTAGAGATCATCGACGGAATTGATAAGCCCCATGTTCAAGGCCTTGTGCAGCCTCAGGAAGGCGGTCGGGGTGACCGGTATCCCGACGGTGCGCAGGGTATAGAAGAAATCGACGAACATCCTTGTCGCCTACCTCTAGATCTTGATGGTGGCCACCGTCTTTTGGGCCGTGAAATAATCGGGGCTCTTCTTAAACAGGACCCCCAAATATGGGATATTCCCTTTCATGAGGTCCTTGACCCGAAAGTCGGGATCAGCCCGCAGGGCCCTGATCCAGTTGATGAGCTCCCTGGTGGCGGGTTTTTTCTCGATATCTTTGATCTCGCGAAGGCGGTAGAAGGCCTGTACGGCGCTGTTGAGAAGTTCCTTGTCGATATCCGGGAAATGCACCTGGACGATGTTCTTCATCATATCAGGCTCGGGAAAGGCGATGTGGTGGAAGTTGCAGCGCCCCAGGAAGGGATCGGAGAGGTCCTTCTTGGCATTCGAGGTGATGACCACGATGGGCCGTTGTTTTGCCGTGATGGTCTTGTCGATCTCGATAATGTCGAATTGCATCTGGTCAAGGATGTCGAGCATGTCGTCCTGAAAATCGGTGTCGGCCTTGTCGATCTCGTCTATGAGGAGCACGACCCGTTCATCCGAGACAAAGGCCTGTCCGATCTTACCCATCCTGATGTACTCCTCGATGTTGCTGACATCCCTCTTGGAATCCCCAAATCGACTGTCGTTCAATCGGGTCAGGGTATCATATTGATAGAGGGCATCGATAAGCTTCATGCTTGATTTAACATTGAGAACAATGAGCCTCATAGTGAGGGCCTCGGTGATGGCATGCGCCAGCATGGTCTTGCCCGTGCCGGGTTCACCCTTGAGCAAGAGGGGCATCTCGAGGGCTATGGAGATGTTGACGATCTCAGCCAGCTCATCATCCAGGACATATTTCGAACCGCCGGCAAATTTTTTCATGTCGTTTTCATGCTTCATTATGGAGCTCCTTCGCCGGATATTTGTGCTCTTGAGTATATCCATTCTCTCTCCATTATTCAAGGGTTCGATTTTCCTGCCGGCGGTTTGGCCAGTGTAAGAGGCCGCCGTTGTATTCATTACCCGTGAATGCTACGATGCATCATCCACTCTGCCCATGGCTCCCGGCAAACTTGATTCGAGGAGCGAAGCGCAAGAGAAGAGACAGATGCCCCGGGTATCGATCATCATCCCTACTCATGACAGGAAGGCATTCGTGCCGGAGGCGGTGGAATCTGTTTTTGCGCAGACCTATGGGGATTATGAGCTGATCGTGGTGGACGATGGCTCTGCAGACGGCACCGGGGAGGTCCTCAAGCAGTATGGAGAGCGCCTGCGGTATCACTATCAAGAGAACCACGGGGTGAGCGTGGCCCGCAATTGCGGCCTCGCACTCGCCCACGGGGAGTTCATCGCCTTCCTCGATTCCGATGACCTCTGGCTGCCGAAGAAGCTACAGGTGCAGGTCGCCTTTATGGATCAACACCCGGAGGCGCAGATCTGCTATACCGATGAAATCTGGATCAGGCGCGGGGTGCGGGTCAACCCAAAAAAGAGACACGCCAAATATTCGGGGCGGATCTATCCTCACTGTCTCCCCCTCTGTATCGTCAGTCCATCCTCGGCCCTCATGCGTCGAGATCTCTTCGAGCAGGTCGGGGCCTTTGATCCCGAACTCCCTGTCTGCGAGGACTACGACCTATGGCTGCGTGCCGCAGCCCGCTTCCCGATCCTCTTCATCCCCCAGAGGCTGATTATCAAAAGGGGAGGGCACCAGGATCAACTCTCCCGGCAACAATGGGGAAATGATAGGTACCGGGTGATGGCGCTGGCCAAGATCCTCAAAATGGGGGTGTTGACCCCTGAGCTGCGTGAGCTCACCATTCAGGAACTCCACAGAAAAGTGCGCGTCCTCATCAGCGGCTATCTCAAGAGGGGAAAAGAAGGAGAGGCGAAGGATTTTCAAAAGCTCTTGGAGCAATACCCCCTCTGATGCCCCACTTCCTCCTTGACTCATGAGCATTTTTCTCTTATAAGAAAAGGCGACGCGAGTTTCTGCGAAATCTCCCTTGGGCGATCTAGATTCAGTCAGATTGTAACCAGCATAAAGAGCTTTGAAGGTGCCCTGGTTTTAGCCTCATGAAAAATACGGCCATCATAGTGGGAGGAGGCCTCGGTAAGAGGTTTATGGGGGGGATCCCCAAACAGTTCCTCCCCTTGGGGGAGAGGCCCGTCATCGTCCACACCGTGGAGGCCTTTCAGCGCTCCCTTTCTATAGATGCCATTGTGGTGGTGGTGCCGGCAGGGTGGGAAAAACGGTGCGAGGCCGAGCTTAAACCTTATGCATTCGATAAGATACAGGGAGTGATCGCCGGAGGGGAAACCAGACAGCTCTCCTGCCAACAGGCATTGCACTTCCTCAAGGCGGATCCCCCGCATATCGTGGTCGTCCATGACGCCGTACGCCCCCTGGTAAGCCAAGAGCTGATCGATGCCGCTGTTCAAGGAGGCGCGGAGGGGATGACCTTTGGCCTGCAGGCTTTGGAGACCATCGTCGAGTGTCTGGATGGAGAGATCACGAGGGTCCTGCCGCGGGAGGAGCTGTATCAGATCCAGACCCCCCAAGCGTTTCTGTTTCAAACCTTATGGGATGCCCATGGTCAGGCCTTGGAGGCCGAGATCAAGGATGCCAGCGACGACGCCGGCCTCGTGCTCAGGGCGGGCCATCGGGTGAAAGTACTCGTGGGGGATCCGCGTAATATAAAGATTACCGGCCCCGTCGATTTGGAACTGGCGCAACACCTCCTGCGGGCGAGGTGACCTTTACATTACCCCATCGTTTTGTTACCATTTTTGACGCGCAGAGGCCTCCGGAATGCAGGATCACACACCCGTTATAAGGCAGTACCTGCGGATTAAAGGGGATTATAGAGATTGTATCCTCTTTTTTCGTATGGGGGATTTTTACGAGATGTTCTTCGATGACGCCAAGGTCGCCTCCAAGATCTTGGAGATTGCCCTTACCTCCAGAGAAAAAGGGGGAAAGGAGCGGATCCCTTTGTGCGGGGTCCCCTGCCATGCTGCAGCACCGTACATCACCAAGCTCATCGACAAGGGTTATAAGGTGGCCATCTGCGAACAGGTGGGCGATGCCAGGGCGTCTCAGGGGTTGGTGGAGCGCGAGGTCACCCAGGTGATCACGCCGGGGATGGTGGTGGAGGGGGCCAATCTCCAGGAGAAGGAGAACAACTTTCTGATGAGCCTGTACCGAGGCGAAGGGGGGTATGGGCTTGTCTTTTTGGACCTCTCCACAGGGGAGTTCAAGGGGTGTCGGATAGCTGACAAGGATCTCCTGATGGGCGAGGTGGTGAAGAACAGGCCCCGCGAGGCCCTGATCCCCGAGGGGTTGCAGGGTGAAGAAGGGCTTCTGGCGGATCTCACCAGGGAGTTCCCCTCCATGCTGGTAAACACCCTGCCTGATCCCTCTTTTCGGCCCGAGGCCGATGCCGGCCCTCGAGAAGAGCTTATAAAAGATTTGATCCCTTCATCGGCAGGTGCAGAAACCCGTCGCGCCGCCCTCGCCGCCTTTCGCTATTGCCAAGAGACCCAGCAGGCCGATGTCGGGCACATCAAGCCTCTTTCCTGCTATCGGCTGGAGGACTACCTGATCTTGGACGAGACGACGCAGAGGAACCTCGAGCTGTTCACCTCGCAGGGGGGCAGGGGCAAGAAGGGCACCGTGCTCGATATCGTGGACGAGACGATCACCGCCATGGGAGGGAGGAGGATCAGGGCTTGGCTCTCCTATCCGCTCGTCGATTGCAGAGAGATCGAAGGTCGGCTTGAGGCCGTCGCGGAGCTCAAGGAGACGCCCCTTGTGCGGGCCGATCTCAGGGAGCTCATGGAGGAGGTCTATGATCTGGAGAGGCTCAACGCCAGGGTGATCATGGGGAAGGCGAACCCGCGGGATCTGGTGGCGTTAAAGACCACCCTGAAGGCGATCCCTGCGGTGAAGAAGGGGCTGGCGGATATGGCAGCTCCTTTGCTGCAAGAGATCAGGGCGGGGTTGGATGAGCTCGATGAAGTGGCTGCATGGATAGACGATGCCCTTGTCGCCAGCCCACCCATTACCATGACCGAGGGGGGGATCATCAAGGACGGATATAGCCAGGAACTCGATGAGCTGAGGGGGATGAGCCGGGCGGGGAAGGGGTGGATCGCCCGCTTGGAGGTGCAGGAGCGCCAGCGCACCGGCATCTCCTCATTAAAGGTGCGATACAATCAGGTCTTCGGCTACTACATCGAGGTCACCAGGCCCAACCTGGATCTGGTCCCTGAGGACTACGTCCGCAAGCAGACCCTGACCAATGCCGAGCGGTTCATCACGCCGCAGCTCAAGGAGTACGAGGATAAGGTCCTGGGGGCCGAGGAAAGGATCAAGACCTTGGAGCACGAGCTTTTTCGGCAGCTGCGGGAGCGGCTGGCAGGGGAGAACCGCAGAATTCAGGGCACCGCTTCTGCCATCGGCTCCCTCGATGCCCTTCTCTCCCTGGCCGAGGTGGCGGACAAATATCGATATAACAGGCCCCGGATCACGGACAAGGATGAGATCGTCATCACGAGCGGACGGCATCCGGTTGTCGAACGCATGGGTCATCTCGAGCCCTTTGTCCCGAACGACGCCCGCGTGGACGGCAGCGATAACCAGCTGATCATCATCACCGGCCCCAACATGGCGGGCAAATCCACCTATATCCGCCAGGTGGCCCTGATCTGCCTGATGGCCCAGATGGGCGGGTTCGTGCCTGCTCAGGAGGCGACCATCGGCCTGGTTGACAGGATCTTTACCCGGGTAGGGGCCTCGGACAATCTGGCCAGGGGGGAGAGCACCTTCATGGTCGAGATGAGGGAGACGGCTGATATCCTGAAGGAAGCCACCCCCCGGAGCTTGGTGATCTTGGACGAGATAGGCAGGGGCACCAGCACCTTTGACGGCCTCAGCATAGCCTGGGCAGTGGCGGAATACCTGCACGATAAGAAGGGTTCCAAAACCCTCTTTGCCACCCACTACCATGAGCTCACTGAGCTGGCCATGACCAAACCGCGGGTGAAGAACTACAATGTGGCAATCAGTGAGTGGAACGGCGAGATCATTTTTCTCCGCAGAATCGTGGAGGGGGGGACGAGCCGCAGCTACGGCATCCAGGTGGCCAGATTGGCCGGTCTCCCCGAGGAGGTTGTGGCTCGGGCCAGGGAGGTCCTCGCTAATCTGGAGAAAGGGGAGTTGGACGAAAAGGGCATGCCGAGACTGGCCTCTGTCAAGGGGGGAGAAAAGGGACAAGGGGTGGATCAATTGGACCTCTTTGCGCAGCGGGACGATCGTATATATCGGGAACTCCAAAAGGTTGATCCTAATCGCCTGACGCCTCTGGAGGCTGTTCAGCTCCTCTATCACTGGAAAAAGATGATGGAAGAAGGGGATTGAAAAAAAGGCCTGATTTTGCCCTGGCCAGAAAAAAGATGGTGCAAGAGCAGCTGGTGGCCAGGGGTATAAAAGATAAGCGAGTCCTTGACGCTATGATGAAGGTGCCTCGGCACCTCTTTGTGGAGGAGGGGCTATGGCATCAGGCCTACGGCGATTTCCCGCTGCCCATTGGCCAGGGGCAGACCATCTCGCAGCCCTATATTGTCGCCTTGATGACCGAGGCCTTGCAGTTGACAGGCGATGACAAGGTCCTGGAGATCGGGACCGGCTCTGGATACCAGGCTGCAATCCTGGCGGAGCTGACCAACCAGATCTTTTCCATTGAGCGGATCAGCTCCATGGCATCCAAGGCCAGAAAGATATTGGATGAGTTGGGCTATGCCGATGTCCTCATCCGGGTGTCGGATGGCACTGTTGGATGGCGCGAAGAAGCCCCCTTTTCCGGGATCATCGTGACTGCCGGGGCGCCGGATATCCCGCCAACCCTTGTTGAACAGCTGCAGGAGAGGGGCAGGCTCGTGATACCGGTTGGGAATGAATATTCCCAGACCCTGCTCAAGGTGGTAAAACAGGAGAAGGGATATGCAAAGAAAGATCTGGGCGGCGTGCGGTTCGTGAAATTGATAGGAGACCATGGGTGGAAGGCAGACTGGTAAAAGGACAGATAGGGGTCATCGCCGGAGGTGGTCCTTTGGCCAGCGGAGCCGAGTGTTCGCCGGAGATCTATGAGATCGCTTGTCCGGAGGTGGCCCTTTGGCCAGAGGCGGCGTGTCGGGGTGCCAAGGCAAGGGGCGGGATCACCATCGGTCTCCTTCCTACGAGCGACAACCGGAGGTGGCCCTTTGGCCAGAAAGATGCCAACCCCTACTGCGATCTGGTTATACCGACAGGCCTCGGTCACGCGCGCAACATCCTCCTGGTCGTTCATGCCTCGGATGCCCTCATTGCCGTCGCCGGAGGTGGCCTTTTTGGCCAATGGTGAAGCCGGGGCCCTTTCAGAGATTGCCATTGCGCTCCCGAAGGTGGCCCTTTGGCCAAAGACAGGAAAGCCCATTGTGGGGATCAAAAGCTGGGAGCTGGAGGGGCGGGTGCCGCAGACAGAGAGGGGAGACGAGGCAGTGGCCATGCTGATGGAAATGCTCGGGTGATACACTGTCCAAAGATATCTCCGCATGACTCAACCAGCTGCCATGTCCTGCGGAGAAATGCGGTGAGGCTTGCGGCGCTCCTTATGGTTGTCCTTTTGGCTGCTTCCTTTGGGTGCCGGCACCCGACCGGAGGTGGCCCTTTGGCCAGGGATATCGGCCGCGGCCAGCGTGGCGTCTATCATACCGTGAAACGCCACCAGACCTTCTGGCGGATCTGCAAGACCTACGGCGTGGATATGAACGAGGTGGCCAGGATAAACGGGATCAAGGACAAGACCAAGATCGAGGTGGGGCAGCGAATCTTCATCCCCGGCGTCAGGAGGGTATTGAAGGTTGATATCTATGTAGAAGATGTCACCGCGGGAAAACAAGCAACAGCCGTACGATACGAAAAGGGGAGGTTCATCTGGCCGGTGGAAGGGCAGGTGACGGCCACGTTCAGTGCGAATGCGACGGCTGAAAAAAGGCGTCACGATGGCATTGATATCTCTGCCATGGTAGGCACCCTCGTGCGGGCGGCGGATAGCGGCAAGGTGGTTTACAGCGACAATAAGATGAGGGGATATGGAAACCTCATCATCATCGAGCACCAGGCTCATTTCTTTACCATCTATGCCCACAACGAGGAGAATCTGGTGAAGGAAGAGGTGCTCGTCAAGCGGGGTGATGCCATCGCCCGAATCGGCAAGACGGGAAGCGCCACAGGCCCGCACCTCCATTTTGAGATCCGGAAGGGGAGCAACCCCCTGGATCCCATGCGGTTTCTACCTTAAAAAAGGGAATCATGCAGGAAAAAGACGACGTTTTCGGGAAAGAAGAAGAGCAGCAGGTTTCCCCTGCAGACGCCTCCTTCGATTCCCTGAGCTTGTACTTCCAGGATATAAGGTCAGCCAAGCTCCTCACCGCGGAGGAGGAACAGGAGCTGGCCCGACGCACAGCGCAGGGGGATGACGCGGCCCGAAAGAGGATGATCGTGTCCAATCTGCGGTTGGTGGTCAAGGTGGCCAAACGGTATATGGGGCAAGGCCTTCCCCTCTTGGATTTGATCGAAGAGGGTAACATCGGGCTCATCAAGGCGGTGGAGAGATTTAAGCCGGAGAAGGGGTGTCGTTTTTCCACCTATGCCGTCCTCTGGATCAGGCAGTCCATCGAGCGAGGCCTGGTCAGCCAGAGCAGGACCGTGCGGCTACCCGCCCACGTGGTCGGAGATCTGAGAAGAATGATTCGGGTCACGCGCACGTTAACGCAGCGGTTGGGGAGAGAACCCCTGCTCGAGGAGCTGACAAAGGAGATGGGGGTGGAAGCGGACTACATGACTCGTTTGATGATGGCTGTGCGTAAGGCCACCTCCATTGAATCGCCCTTGGATGAAGACGAGCGCTATCATCTGGCGGATATCCTCACGGAGGAAGAACAGCCCGGCCCCTTTTCCGTCACCGAGCATATGGAGCTCATTAAGCTCGTCACCTCCTGGTTGGAACTTCTCTCTCCTCCGGAAAAAGCGGTAATCAAACTCCGTTTCGGCTTGCGCGATGGGGAGCCCAAGACCCTGGAGGCCATCGGTGAGATGTTCGGGGTAACCAGGGAACGTATTAGGCAGATCGAGGTCAAGGCCCTCAAGCGCCTGCGCAAGGTGATGGAGCAGCGGGATCTGATACTGCTGGAGGATGTAATACCCTGAAAGTCAATTTCACATATCTGTTCACAGGCTGGTTAAAACGCTGCGAAAAGTGTTCTTTGAAATCTGTGTCGTATGGCGACACATCCAGACCTCTATATTTTATGTTAAAAGAGAGCGGGACTTGAACCCCAACCCCTCGACCCTCCCCCCTTTGGGGTCCCCTCCCATTCGGATATTCTTATGGATGGGATACCGCAGAGCGGCAGATCTGGCCAAAGGGCCACCTTCGGCCACTTTCCATAAAATCTAAATTAAGTCCCACTCTACTTTGTATAATGATGCTCCTTTAAATCTTTTAAGGTCATCATGCCGCAAGGCGGCAAAATCTGAATGTCGGCCCCGCACCTCAATATGATTTTTGCGGACAACGGGGTCCCGTAAAACGGGAGATGTCGCAGGGCGACAGAGTGGGACTAGAACCCTCTCTTCATGGTCTTCCTGTCCTTGACACCGGGTCTTGATGGTGGTAAAGATTGAGTATCGTGCGCCCTCGTAGCTCAGGTGGATAGAGCACAGGATTCCTAATCCTGGTGCCGCGTGTTCGAATCACGCCGGGGGCGCCAAGAAGGACCTATAGGTTAGCGACAATTGACCAAACCGAAGGTGACCCTTTGGCCAGGGTCACGTCGGTCGCTAACCTCTTTTTTTCGCATTGTTTTGAAGGCCTTACGGGTTGGATCTCGAGATGTACTGAGCAGAGCGCACGGTCCTCGGCATCGCGTCCTTCCGAGACTCGTGTTTTATCGAAAACGCCTTTTTTGCCACTACGGTCATCACATTGTCGTACTCATTATGTTCTATAATAAAATCTCTCAGCAGTTTCAGCTCATGCCGATTAAATTTTTCCTGGCACCGCGTCAAAATCCGGTCCACGCATTCGCTGTCCAATTGATAAAAGGAGATTAACGGGGTTTCTCCTTCGGCGGATACCTCACAGGTATCCGGATCCAAGTTTTTAACCTCATCTTGGATGACCTTGACAAAGCAACTCAGCTTTTTCTCGGGGATAGCCGAGCCGTGTTCCATCATGAACTGCTTCTTTATGGCCTCGGTCTGGGCGCGTAGCTTACCATGTTCGATCTCAAGTCTTCCATCTATGATTTCATACGCGCAGGGATCGTCGATCGTGCTGCGCCAGCGTTTGATCAAAAATCGCCGCTTGCCGTTGGAGGCCTCAAAATAGGCAGTCTTGAGAGGTTCTGCATACGGTTTGTCGCTTATGGGAGAAGTAAGAGGGATCAATTCCTCGGTTCTATGGTCTTTATGTCTTTGCTCAAAGGCTTCTCTATCGTTGCCTTCCTGCTCCCTGACCTCCCCATCATGCCATTCATAGTGAGGGCACAGATCCCATGCCGTCATATTGATGACTTTATTGCAGTCGATGCAACGGATCAATGTTCCCATCATTTTTTTCTCTGCTCTTTTGCGAATATGTCGACCAGTTTCGCATCAAATTGAGAACCGGCGTTTTTCTTCAGTTCGCTCAGCGCCTCGTTTTTGCTCAGAATTTCCCTATTGGACCTGCCCACGGTCAAGGCATCGTAGTAGTCCGCGATGGCTATGATGCGGGCAAAGAGGGGTATCTCATCGCCCTTCAAGCCTTCGGGGTAGCCCTTTCCATCCACCCTTTCGTGGTGGTATTTTATGCCCCCGATCACCTCGGGGGTAAACTTCAGGGGGGATACCATTTTTACTCCCTTGAGGGGGTGATCGCGTTTCTCGGTCCATTCATCGTTATCCCGCGAGCCGTTTTTTACGGACATCCCTACATTCCCGATATCATGCAAATAGGCGCTGGTTTGGAGATCCCTCGTATCAACTTGGGAGAGTTTCAGCCCCTCGGCCATTAAGGTGGCGTAATAATTGACCCTGTCCGAATGGCCTTTCGTATGGAGATCGTTGCTTTCCAGCGTAGTGGTCAGCACCTTGACAAATTCCAGATAACCTTCGCTCTTGGCCGGGTGGTAAAACTCATCCAATTTATTGAGAAATTGTGATATGTGTTTATACATCTTGAGGGGAGATTTACTTTCCTTCTCTACCTCCATTAAAAATTCCTTTACCCTGAGGCTCATCTCCCTTCTTTCGAGGCACCTTTTGACAGTTGAGAGGATATCCGACACATTAAAGGGTTTAAGGATGTAGTCAAAGACGTTGTATTTTATGGCCTCTACCGCCGATTTTAAGGTGCCATAACCGGTGATGATGACGACCTCGATAGTGGGGTCGTAATCCTTGATCAGCTTGAGCACTTCCTCACCGGACATGACCGGCATCTTGAGGTCCAGGGTGACGACGTCAATGTTCGTATTTTTGATGATCTGGAGGGCTTCTCTTCCGTCTTCAGACGAGAAGATATTAAAAGAGGGCTTAAGAATCATGCCCAAGGATTCGCGCGGCCCCAGCTCATCATCCACAATTAAAACGTTGGCTCTTTTGTCTTGATCCATAAGCTATACCTCTCAGCAAGTTTTATGCCGAAATATTATGAGGAGAACCATGGCATCTACCCCCGCGAAACAACGCCATTCAGATGCGCTAGTTTACACGATCTGCGAGCAAAATACAAGAGAAAGATACAAATATACAAAAGCCCGGGAAAGAAGTTTCTGAAAAAAAGTGACAAAAAAAGGCGCCCATGTGGACAAAAAAAGGCACTTTGTGGATAAAACTGCTTCTTTTGTGCATGAGAGGGGTTATCTCTGTGGATGTGTAGCGACTCTTGATGCGAATCGGAAATCGCTAATACAGATAAAAAGGAGTGCCTTCGTTGATATCAAGCTGACAGATTTTCCCTGTTAAATCGAATAGTTATGCCTACATCTATCTTTTCACATGCTTTTTTCGATGGCATAGCTCGACAGCAAAAGGAAGTTGACAGTACCGGGCTCTTTGGTTTTAACAGGGGATGTTTACGAAAAAGGTGGTGCCCTTTTTTGGCATGCTCTCCACCTCTATAATACCATGGTGATCCTGTACAATCTGGTGGGAAATCGCCAAACCCAAGCCTGACCCCTTTTCCTTGGTGGTAAAAAAGGGATCAAAGATCTGCTCCACAATCTTCTTGGGGATGCCCTTTCCGGTGTCCTGGATCTCCACCTGGACGTAATCGGACCCGTTTTTGTGGATGTCCCTGCTTGTAATCGATATCCTTCCATGGGTCTCGATGGCCTCGATGGCGTTCAGCAAGATATTGAGAAAGACCTGCTTCATCTGATCCGCATCGAGCTTTGCCTTGGGGGTCTCCAGAAGATTCGTCTCAATCGCAATATCACGCTTCGTTGCCTCCACCTGGATGAGAGGGATGATCTCTTGTATAACCTGATTGACGTCCTCCTTTCTGAACTTGGGCTTTTTCGGTTTGGCGAAATTAAGAAGATCACTCACCAGGCTAGTGATCCTGTCCAACTCGGAGCTGGTCAATTTGAGGAAATCGCCCCGGAATTCCTTATCCTTGTACCGCTCGGGCACCAGATCGAGGAACGTCTTGATAGTGACCAGGGGGTTTCTGATCTCGTGGGCCAGGCCTGCGGTCAGAGAGCCCAGCGAGGAGAGCCGATCGGTTCGGCGCATCAGCTGCTGGGTCCTCTGCATCTCCTGGTAGAGACGGGCGTTTTCCAGGGCAACCGATGCCTGTGCCGCAAAGTGGGTTAGCAGATCCAGGTCTTCATGGGAGTACATGTCGCCGCTTCGTTTGTGGCCGAGATTGATGATGCCTATGAGCTGGTCTCGCGTCATCAAGGGGATAGACACCTCTGCTTCCAAGGAGTTCATGCTCTTTACCGCAAGCTTGATGTCCGGGTTATCCATGGATCGCTCCAACACTTCCTTAATCACAGCCTGTCCTTTCCCCTGTAACCACTTTAAAAAAAGATCCTGCTGAGATAATTCTTTGACTTTTGACCGTTGCAGATTTTGAGATGCGCGCAGGGTATAAGCCCTCTTCTCCTTGTCCAGCAGAAAGAAGGAGACCTTTTCTGCGCCCAGATCTTTGGTCAGAATATTCCCGGCTTTTTTAAAAAGCTCTTTATCGTCCAGAAAGGAGATTATTATTTCGCTCAAATCCCTTAATGCTTTTTTGTATTCAAATCGTCGCCTAAACAATACCGTTTCTACATATTCTTCTATCTCGGGTTTTACTTTTAAAGATGCTAAACTAGCGAGTAAAAGTGTACAAAAAGCAAGGAAAGAAAAGTATGCACTTGCATGGCCAAAGAAATACCTTTGGGCAACTATAATGATGATTGTGCATGGGACTAATACTACAAACGACAGATAAGCATAGACCGCACCCTTCTTGATTACAATATTTATGTCCATGAGGTGATATTTGAGCACTGCGTAAGTCACAATTAAAGTATAGAGTGGAATGAAATAAAGCCCATATGGAAAAGAGTTAAAAAAAACGGGCATAAAGGCAGTAATACCACCGCTGTAACCAACTATCGAAGAGGCTAACAAATAACCCATCTGTATGCGAGTTAATCCTGAAGAGGTTCTAAATGACTGTATCAATATGTAATGAGCAGCTACTACATAGCCGAAGAAAAAAAGACTAAAGACAGGATATAGAATTCCTGGAATAATAAAATAGGTGCCCATCTTCCTAATTACATTACTGACTAATAAACTTGAAAAGTTTGAAATAAAAAGAAGTGAGCTTATTATATATCCTGTCGCAACGGGATAGATCCATTTTCTGTTCGTTTTTTTTGTAAGGCTAAGGACAAAATGGAAATAGAGTGAGGGAATAAAAGCAGCACCAAAATAATGAAATCGTCCCCAAAATAAGGCAGTTTGCATATCTGGGGAGCCGAATTTTTTTCCGAGACCGAAACTCCATATCGTTATGCTTAGGCACAAAAATCCCCAAAATTTGCTAGATTGATTCCTGCCGGTAAAATATGCAAAAAAACCAATACAAAAACTTGTTACAGCAGTTATGAAGCAGGCTAGTTCAACACTGCTCATTTGAAGCTATCGCCCCCCATTTTTTAAACCAAAGCGCCGTTCTCCTTATACCTTCATTAAAATCTATAGATGGCTTATAGTCCATTTCGGACTCTACAAGTGACGTATTACAGGCCCAAGCATTTGTGATTTCTTTCATTGTGTCCCAGGAAAAAAGACGTGAAAAATTAAATATTTTATTGGGTATCAGTAAGATCATCGTAATAAGATATGCTGCTGTAATCGGCACGCGACCAATCGGTAGTTTCACCATCAGCTCTTTTGCTATAGTATTTGATAACTCAAGGAGGGTGTGTGCTTTTTGATCTGAAATGAAATAGGTCTTCCCTGCAGCATTTTTATGTTTTTCCGTCAGCAATATGCCCTGAACAAGATTGTCAATGTAACAGGTACTAATCAAATGATCATTTTTACCAATGAGCCGAAAATTGCCCTTGCTGATTCTCTGAAACAGCGCTGCTGACCGGCACTTGAGAGATCCCGGCCCGTATACCATGGGAGCGCGGATAATGACAGTTGGTAAGGCACTTGCTTTATATCTTTTATATATTAACTTTTCCGCTTCTAACTTGCTTTTTCCATAAGAGGTTATAGGCTTACAGGGGCTTCGTTCATCCAATAAAATACCTTGCTTTTGACTGGGTCCTGCTGCTTGAATGCTACTAAGAAAGACGAACCGCTCGATGCGCTGTAGAAGACATACTTCCAGAAGATTTTTTGTTCCATCGACATTAATTTTATAATAATTACTGCTTCTCGGGGAATATACCTCACCAGCCAGATGATGTACAATGTTTACGCCCTTAACAATGCCCCTAAGTGAATTTTTATTAAGCAAATCTCCGTAAAATAATTCTACGCCTAATTTCTCCAGATACTGTTTATCACTAGTTTTTCTAACGAGACATCTTACATCTCTCCCCTGTTCAACGAGGGTTTTCACCAGGTGCTTTCCAATAAAACCTGTTGATCCAGTTATCAATGTTTTCACTATTCTCTATACCTCTCAATTATTAGCGCTGCATTTCTTGAACCAAATCCAGCAGAATTTGACAAAATCAAATTTACGGTAGCCTTTATCCCTTTGTTTGGAACGTAATTTAGATCGCATTCGGGATCTGGAGTTTCGTAATTGATAGTCGGATGAATAAAATTATTTTCTATGGTCAAAGCTGATGCGATCACCTCCATGGCCCCGTTTCCACCTATAGAGTGACCCGTCATCGATTTGGTAGCGCTAATTGGAATATTATAAGCTCGCGGTCCGAATACTTTTTTAATAGCTAATGTCTCTGACTTATCATTTTGAGGTGTTGATGTCCCATGTGCATTGATGTATTCAATTTCGTCAGCAGTGACCTCTGCATCTTGCAAGGCCGCTGAAATTGCGTCTACAAATCCCCGAGCATCTTCTGATGCCCTCGTCATATGGAAGGCTTCTGAAGAGGCGCCATAGCCAATGATTTCTGCATATATCTTTGCATTTCTTGCCATTGCATGTTCAAGTTCCTCTAATATTATTACCCCGGCACCTTCGCTCACCACAAAGCCATCTCGTTTTTTATCAAAAGGGGAACACGCCTTAGTAGGGTCACCATTTCTCTGAGATAACGCGCCTAACCTGCAAAAAGCGCCTACTGTCATCGACGTTAGCGGTGCTTCGGTGCCACCTGTTATGAAAATATCTGCTATGTTATTCCTAATAAGCGTTAGAGCATATCCGATTGCATCTGTCCCCGCCGCGCACGCAGTACTTATAGTATGGCATGGTCCTCGAGCCCCAAACTCAATAGAAATGTGGGACGAAGCTTCTCCACCGAAGAGCTTTGTGGCGAGTAACGGGTCTATCCAATTAAGCCCTTTTTCCATGAAAATAGAATGTTGATATTCGGCATAGGGCATACCAGCTAAAGCAGTTCCGATTACCACTCCGCTCTTTTTGTTATTCCTCTCATTGATTATCAATTGCGAATCTTCTAATGCCATTCGGGCAGCAGCCACGGCGAATTGAGTAAATCTGTCCATCCTCCGGGCACTTTTAGGGCTCATATAGTTTGTGGGTTCAAAATTATTAACCTCGCCGGCGACCTGGGAATTGTAAGTGGAGGCATCAAACCTGGTTATCTTTACGATGCCGGATTTGCCCTCTTTCAATGCATTCCAGAAGGCCTCCTTGCCAATGCCATTTGGGGCTATCACGCCAAGGCCTGTGATTACCGCCCTTCTTCCTTTATTTCTAGTCCTTGGCTTAGACATGTATGTTTTGTGTGTGTGAAATTATTGTGAAGAAAAAATCTAGAAGCGAAAAGGCCATCGAAGGTTGCTCCCTATTAAGAAGGCAAAAAGCTGAAAATTATTGAGCCCTAATTGCCTTATTATAGCAGAAATCAGGGCAATCACAACTAAGTAAATCCTTTTTTGACGTATTTGTCATATATTTTATGCTATAGTTAACAAATGCCTGCAAGAGATCAACTATTATGCATTTTTTTCACTTTTCTTTTTATTAATGCTTGTCTATATTGCAACTTGTTTAAATTTCAACCTTGGTCTATTTATCATAGTAAGTATAGCTGATTAAGATTTTATTAGGGAAGATGGCTGAGAAAAAAGACGGTATTCGGCGTCCCCAAGGCAAGACAATGGGCAAGCAATACCGTAATCCCTTTCCCACGGTGGATATTATCATCGAGCAGGAAAAGGGGATTGTTCTGATCCTGCGCCGGAATGAGCCTCATCGATGGGCCATCCCCGGGGGGTTTTGCGATTACGGCGAGAGCCTGGAGCAGGCGGCTGTGCGGGAAGCCAGGGAGGAGACGGGGCTAACGGTGGAGCTTATCGAGCAGTTCCATACCTACTCAGATCCCCGGCGGGACCCGAGGCAGCACAATATCACCACCGTCTACATCGCCCGGGCCATCGGCGGGACCCTTCAGGCCCAGGATGACGCCCAAGAGATCGGGGTCTTTACCGAAGCTGATCTCCCTGCAGAGCTTGCCTTTGACCATGATCGGATTTTAAAGGACTATTTCCTCTACAAAAAGACAGGGCAACGCCGGGCCCTTGGCACAAGGGCCACCCCTGGCCAAACCTGAGGTGATCCTTTTGGCTGAAGAGCCACCTGCGAGGTCAGGGCGACCTTCGGCTCCGTCGGTTAGCCACCCAGCCTCGCCAGGGCCTCCTTGATCCTCTTTACCCCCTCTTGGATGACCTCAGGGGCGATGGGATAGGAGAGGCGCAGATACCCCTCTGCCCCAAACTCGATCCCAGGGACCACCGCCACCCGGGCTTCGTCCAGGAGATAATCGGTCAGAACAGCGGTGTCCTTGATCCGCTTCCCTTTATGCTCCTTGCCGAGATAGGCCCCCACGTTGGGGAAGCAATAGAAGGCCCCCTGCGGCTTGTAGCAGGAGACCCCTCGTATGGAGGTGAGCGCCTTCCAAATGAGATCCCGGCGTTTCTGGTATTCCGCCACCATGATGGAGATCTCCGCCTGGCTACCCTGCAAGGCGTCCAACGCCCCCTTTTGAGCAAAGGAGGTAGGATTGGAGGTACTCTGGCTCTGGATGCGGTTCATGGCCGCGATGAGCTCCTGCGGCCCGGCTGTATACCCGATCCTCCAGCCGGTCATGGCATAGGTCTTGGAAAGGCCGTTGACGATGATGGTGATGGCCTTTACCTCCTCGCCCAGGGAGGCGATGCTCACGTGCTCAAAGCCGTCATAGCAGATCTTCTCGTAGATCTCATCGGAGATGATGAGTATCTTGCGTTGCAGGGCCACCCCGGTCAGCTCCTCCAGCTCCGTGCGGGTATAGGCGCTGCCGGTGGGGTTCGAAGGAGAATTGATAACCACCGCCTTGGTCTTGGGGGTGATGGCCTGCTCCAGGGCATCGGGCGGCAGCTTAAAGCCTTCTTCTTCAGAGGTGTTGACGATCACGGGTTTCCCCCCTGCCAGCATGACCATGGGAGGATAGGAGACCCAGTAGGGGGCAGGGATGATCACCTCATCCCCGTCGTCTATCAAGGCTTGGGCCAGGTTGTAAAAGGAGTGCTTGCCGCCGCAAGAGACCAATATCTGTTCCTTTTGATAAAGCACCTTATTTTCCCGCTGCAGCTTTGCGCAGATGGCCTCCTTGAGCTCATCGATGCCGCCGACCGGCGTATATTTGGTAAACCCCTGCTGCAGGGCTGCAATGGCCGCATCCTTGATGTGCTGCGGGGTGTCGAAGTCGGGCTCACCGGCGCCGAAGTTGATGACATCGATCCCCTGGGCGCTCATGGCCTTGGCCTTGGCAGTAATGGCCAGGGTAGGGGAGGGCTTGATCATCTGTGCCCGCTTGGATAGCTTCATCGATCTCACCTCCTGCGTCCAGCTTTTAACATAATTCTCCTGCCGGTGCAATCAGGCAAATCTCCTTTGACCAAAGGGTCCTCCGGCAGCGCCCTTGCGTATTCCCGGCAGAAGACCTATAATGATCAGCCGTATTTTAGAGGAATCCACCGTGACAGAGCGTTACTCACTGACCAAAGGGTCACCTCCGGGAATCATGAAAATCGGCAATCCCCCCTCACCCCCCTTTAGCAAAGGGGGGATGGCCGGAGGTGGCCCTTTGGTCAGGGCATTTGAAACCTATTTTCTAGGCAATGGTTATGAAGACACGGTATATCCTCTTTGACCTGGACAACACGTTATATCCGCGAGAATGCGGGCTCTTTCACCTCATCGAGGAGAGGATCAAGGAGTACCTGCGGAGCAGGCTGGGCCTAACCCAAGCTGAGGCTGCTGACCTGAGGCGCAGGTATCTCCGGGAATACGGCTTCACCCTCGTCGGGTTGATGAAGCACCAGGCGATAGATCCCGAGGACTATCTGGCATTCGTCCACGAGGTGGATGTCGAAGGGGTCCTCGCAGAGGACAGAGGGCTTGCTCAGCTCATGTCGCGTATCCCTTTAACGAAGGTCATCGTCACCAACGGCACTGAGCGGCACGCCCAACGCGTCATACGCTCTTTGGGGGTTGAGCCATTCTTTTCCCATATCTTTGACATCGCCTTTATGGGGTATTGCCCCAAGCCCCACCTCTCTACTTTTCACAGGGTGCTTGATCATCTGGGGGTGACGGGAGAGGAGTGCCTGATGCTGGATGACTACCCGCCGACCTTAGCTACGGCTAGGGCATTGGGGATGACGACTATCTATGTAGGGGAGGCCGGGCAGGCAGCGGCGGATTATCAGATCGGGGAGATCAAGGGGCTGGAGAAGGTCCTCAGAGATTTGCAGCTCTTCGATGCGAGGGGCGTTGTGCAATGATCACCAGGGAGATACAGGTCAAGACCAGGGCAAGGAATGAGCTGATCGATATCACCCCGCAGGTGGAAAAGGTCGTGGAGGAATCGGGGATAGCCGAGGGTATCTGTGTGGTCGTGGTACCCCACACCACGGCGGCAGTAACCATCAATGAGAACGCCGATCCCAGCGTTAAGGCCGATATCATAACCAAGCTGGGCGAGCTCGTCCCGGCTGGGGATCGCTACCTTCACCTGGAAGGGAATGCCGATGCCCACATCAAGGCTGCCTTGGTGGGGACCTCGGAAAGCATCCTGGTGAGGGGCGGCAAGTTGGCGTTGGGGACCTGGCAGGGGGTTTTTTTCTGCGAGTTCGACGGCCCCCGGAAGAGGCAGGTGTGGGTGAGGGTACTTTAATCCAAACCTTTTATCTTTTTTTGCGGTTTAACAAGGCACATGGTTTTTACCTCTTCATCAAGGATGCATAAGCGAAAGAAAGATGCCCCCTCACCTTGGTCCTCTCCCCTGAGGGAGAGGAAGAAACAAGAAATAAGGCGCCCTCTCCCCAATAGGGGAGAGGTTAGTCCCGCACCGCTGTACATAAATCAGAGAAGTCGGGATGCCGCCCCCGCTCTTCAATATAGAGATAAGGATTACGGGATCCCTGCCGCTTTGCGGCATCCCCTCATTAAGAATCTAAAGGTAGGGGAGAAGCGGGAAAGGCGACAGGTGAGGGGAAGGAGAGGAATGCAGCCACTATATTTAGTAACCGGTGGGGCGGGTTTTATCGGCTCCCATATCGTCGAAGAGTTGGTCAAGAAAGGTGAGCGGGTCAGGGTGATCGACAACCTCTCGACGGGCAAGCGCGAGAACCTTGCGCGCCTCATGGATGAGATAGAGTTCATCGAAGGCGACCTTCGCGATCCGGAGGCGGCTGCCAAGGCGGCACAAGGGTCCGATTTTATCCTGCACCAGGCAGCCATCCCTTCTGTGCCTCGATCCGTCAAGGACCCCATAGGGAGCACGGAGAACAACCTCAATGGCACGCTGCACCTACTCATGGCTGCCCGCGATGCCGGCGTGAAACGGGTGGTCTATGCCTCCTCCTCCTCTGTCTACGGCGACTCCCCGGTTCTCCCGAAGAAAGAGGACTTTCTCCCGGCGCCACTCTCCCCCTATGCCGCATCCAAGCTGGCCGGTGAATACTACTGCCAGGTGTTTCACCGGGTCTATGGTCTGGAGACGGTCAGCCTGCGCTACTTTAACGTCTTCGGCCCCCGACAAGATCCCCTCTCCCCCTACGCCGCCGTGATCCCCAAATTTATATCCCTGGCCTTAGCCGAGAAACCCCTTGTCGTGTACGGGGATGGCGAGCAGAGCAGGGATTTTTCTTTTGTGGCCAATGTGGTTCAGGCCAACCTCCTGGCATGTAGGGCCACGGGTGTCGCCGGTGAGCAGTTCAATGTGGGGTGTGGAGAGCACATCACCCTCAATCAGCTGGTGCAGATGCTCAAAGAGATCATCGATGCCGATCTGAAGGTTGAATACACCGAGCCCCTGCCCGGAGATGTAAAGCACTCCCTGGCCGACATAGAGAAGGCGAAAAAACTCATGGGGTTTGAGCCAACGATCCTTTTCGGCGAGGGTCTGCGCAGGACAGTGGAATGGTTCAAGTCAACAACGTAAAGAACATCCTTACCGTTGATGTGGAGGAGGCCTTCCACAGGAATGATCTTCACCTCTCTCGCAGGCAACGGGGGTTGCTGGGGGGGAGGGTGGTTGAGCAAACAGAGCGACTTGTCTCCCTGCTGAGGGCTGCTGGTCAGGGGGGGACCTTTTTCGTGCTCGGGGAGGTCGCTGAGCAATACCCCAAACTGGTAAAGCAATTGGCAGCAGATGGGTTCGAGCTGGGCCTGCACGGCTATGGTCACCGCCTCGTCTACGAACAGCAAGAGGGGGAGTTCCTCAGGGAGACCCAAGCGGCAAAGGCCCTGCTGGAGAAACTAGCAGGGAGGGAGGTCGTCGGGTTTCGGGCCCCCTCGTGGTCCATTACCCAGAGGTCCTTCTGGGCCCTGAGGATACTGGCTGCTATGGGGTTTCGATACGACTCCAGCATCCTCCCTGCCAAGGCCTGCCTCGGCGGGGTGAATCGATCCAATCCCCTGATCCACCGAAGGGTCGAGGCCGACATTATCGAGGTGCCGCCCTCCATCGTTAGCATAGGGCGCTTTCGTCTCCCCTTTTCAGGCGGGTTGTATCTCAGGACTTTGCCCTATCGCTTTATCCGGCACTGCATTAGGAGGCTGAACAAGAAGGGGATCCCTGCCGTCATCTATCTGCATCCCTGGGAGCTGGATAGAGAGCTCCCGCGGCTGGAATTGGGCTGGAAAGGGAGGTATGCCCTCTACTATAATCTGGATACGGCGCAGACCAAGGTTGAGCAGTTGCTGGCGGAGTTTTCTTTTGCTCCTGTCTGTGAGGTGCTGAAAGATGCGTATTCCCTGTGCGGACCCTAAGCGCCGGCATCGTAAGACCAAGGCGGGGTTATCATTCATCCTCGTGAACTGGAACACCAAGGGGCATATCCTGGAAGCCCTGCGCTCCATTGAGGATACTGTTCATGAATATCAACATGAGGTTTTCGTGGTGGACAATGGTTCGGTGGATGGGAGCCCCGAGGCCATCCAAGGGGCCTTCCCCGGGGTCCGTCTCATCCTCAACGAGAGGAACCTCGGTTTTGCCCGGGCCGTCAACCAGGCCCTGGAGCAGGCAGCGGGGAGCTATTGCGTGCTGTTGAATAGCGACGCCCGACTCATGCAAGGTGCAATCAAGACCCTCGCGGCCTTTATGGAGGAAAACCTTGACGTGGGCATCGCCGGGGGGGGGCTGATTAACGAGGACGGCTCCAGGCAAAACTCCATCGCCCCTTTCCCGTCGCTGGCAACCGAACTGCTCAACAAACGCTTGTTGCGGCTCCTCTTCCCGCACCGGTACCCGGGCAAAGAGCGGGATTATCCCTGTCCCATAGACGTGGATTCCCTGGTGGGCGCCTGTATCATCGTCCGTCGCCAGGCCATAGAGGAGGTGGGGAACTTGGATGAAGGGTATTTCTTCTTTATGGAGGAGACCGACTGGTGCTTGCGGATGAAGGAGCAGGGTTGGCGTATCAGCTTTGTCCCCGGAGCCCGAATCCTGCATCTGCAGGGTGCCAGTGCCTCTATGGCCAAGGCCGAGGCCCGGATCGAGTACTATCGTTCCCGATACCGTTTCTTCACCAAGTGGCACGGCAGGGGGCAGACAGTCGTCTTAAAAGCAGGATTGATACTGCGCCTCGTGGGAGAGGTAGCGGCCAATTCCCTCCTGCTCTGGAACAAGCGGTATCGAGCACGCTGGAGGACCTACTGCCGGCTCTTGCTCTGGCACCTCAGGTCCTGTCCAGTCAATGAAGGTTTGAGAGAGGTGAGATATGTTGCGACAGATCAGCGATAGAATAGACGTCGATAAGCTCGTGCAGAGGTTCAAAAAGACCACCGTTCTGGTGGTGGGTGACATCATGATCGATGAGTTTATCTGGGGAAAGGTCACCCGCATCTCCCCTGAGGCCCCGGTGCCGGTGGTTGCCGTGGCCCGTGAGAACCTCCTGCTGGGGGGCGCTGCCAATGTGGTGCATAACGTCCATAGCCTGGGCGGGCGGGTCTTGCTGGCCGGTCTGATCGGCGACGATCGGATGGGTGAGAAGATCAAGAAACTTTTGGCAGAACAGAAGATCGACAGCGAAGGCCTCGTGGTGCAGGCGGGAAGGCCGACAACGGTCAAAACGAGGGTCATCGCCCACAGCCAGCAGGTGGTCCGCTTTGACCGAGAAAGCCGGGAGCCTATCAGCGCGCAGAGCCAGGAGATGCTTCTCCGGTATCTCGATAAGAGCTGGGGCCAGGTTGACGGGATTATTGTCTCAGACTACGGCAAGGGCTTGATCACCCCGGCTTTGATGGAATTTATCATGCAGAGAAAGAAGAAGGAAGCAAAATTGGTCGCCGTGGACCCCAAGATGAATAATTTTAATCTCTATGCCGGGGCGACCGTCGTGACCCCCAACCGCCAGGAGGCGGAAGCGGCTGCAGGCAAGGAGATAAGGGATGAGGACTCCCTCATGGAGGTGGGAAGGATCTTGCTGGAGCGGTTCGCCAGCCAGGCAATCCTCATCACCAGGGGGGAGGAAGGGATGGTGCTCTTTGAGCGAGAGGGAGACGTTATCAATGTCCCCACTGTTGCCAAGGAGGTCTACGATGTCACGGGGGCAGGGGACACGGTTATCAGCGCCCTGACCTTGGCCCTGGCCTCGGGGAACGCATTTCCCGAGGCGGCGGTGGTGGCCAACTATGCGGCCGGGATCGTGGTGGGCAAGGTGGGTACCGCCACTGTTACGCCCGAAGAGTTGAAGAAGGCCATTTCCGAGCGCATTCAATCCCATTAACGTTCAGCCGAAGCCGAAGCCGAAGCCGAAGCCGAAGGTGGCCTTTTGGCCAGTGGCCTTTTGGCCAGAGCATCTCTGCCTTTTTGTTACCCTTGCGTGATTTTTTATCAGGACACCTCAAAGGGTACCTTTTCCCCAGCCGAAGCCGAAGCCGAAGCCGAAGGTGGCCTTTTGGCCATTGGAAAATTTTGTCCTTTATGTTAAGCTTTTGTGGCCGGAGGTGGCCCTTTGGCCACAGGTGAAAGACCGCTCTGTGAAGGAATTATCGGCTATTTACCATAGGTTATTGAGATTCTTCGGGGAACAGGAATGGTGGCCGGCGGAAACTCCGTTCGAAGTGATTGTGGGGGCCATCCTGACCCAAAATACGGCCTGGAGGAATGTGGAGCAAGCGATAGAGAATCTCAAGGCAGAGGGGGTGCTCACGCCTCAGGGTCTGAGAAGTATAGATGAAGCGAGATTGGCAGGGCTCATTCACCCGGCAGGTTATTATAACGTCAAGGCCAAGCGGCTGAAGGGCCTGATAACCTTCCTTGACAAGGAATATGGGGGGGATCTCCAGAGGATGTTCGCCGAACCCCTTGCAAGTTTGAGGGGCAAGATACTCATGGTAAAGGGCGTCGGTCCCGAGACCGCCGATAGTATCCTTCTTTACGCGGCTGAGAAACCGATCTTCGTAATCGATGCCTATACGCGGAGGGTTTTATCCCGACACGGCATGCTCAGTGATGGGGCGTCGTATGGAGATATTCAGGATCTGTTCATGCGGAGCCTTCCCCTTGATGTATCCCTGTACAAGGAATATCATGCCCTCTTCGTCCGGTTAGCCAAGACCTTCTGTAAGACCAAACCCCTGTGCACGGGTTGCCCTTTGGAGCAGGAATGGCCTCCCTCGAGCGGGAAATAAGACGGCTGGTCGGAAAGGCGATACACCACTATCGTTTGATCGAGGATGGCGACCGGATACTCGTGGCCCTTTCCGGTGGGAAGGACAGCGTCGTGATGTTGAACATCCTCCACGAACGCAGGGCCCGGGTGCCCATACACTATGCTCTGCAGGTGATAACGATCGATCTCGGCTATGAGGGCAGCGATTTTGAACCTTTACAGGCATATACGAGGGATCTCGGGTATGAGTTGGTGCTCAAAAAGACCCGGATCGGGCCCTTGGCCCAGAGCGATGACAACCGGGAAAACCCCTGTTTCCTCTGCGCGCGGTTGAGACGGAAGGTCTTCTTCGAGACCGCCCGGGAGCTCGGGTGCAATAAGGTAGCCTTGGGACACAATAAAGACGACATCATAGAGACCTTCTTGCTCAACACTTTTTACCGCGGGGAGATAAGCACCATGATCCCCCATCAGGTCCTGTTTGGGGGCAAGCTCGCCATCGTCAGGCCCTTGGCCCTGGTCGAGGAGGCAAAGGTCCGGGCCTACGCCGGACTCCGTGCGTTCCCTGTGGTCAAAGATAATTGCCCCACGCGCGGTACGACCCGCAGGGCGCAGATAAAAGGCCTGTTGGGGGAGCTGGACAAGGAGGATAGGAGGATAAAGAAGAACATCTTTGCCGCCCTGAGCAATGTTAAGGGCGAGTATCTCTTGGATGGCAATGGATCCCATCGTTAAGCTCGGTTTTATCATAGCGTTCTCCTTGTTTTTGCTCACCTGTTCCCAGCAGCATGGTGAGGAGGATCTCTATCAAGCCGCACGCCGGCGGATGGTCAAGGAGGATATCCAAAAGCGGGGGATCGATGACCAGAGGATCTTGCAGGCCATGCTGAAGGTGAAGCGACACCTCTTTGTCCCTGAATCATATCGCCCCATGGCCTATGCGGATCGCCCTCTGCCCATCGGCGAGGGGCAGACCATATCCCAGCCCTATATTGTAGCACTCATGACCTATCATCTTCACCTGAAGCCCGACGATAAGGTCTTGGAGATAGGCACCGGTTCTGGATACCAGGCCGCTGTCTTGGCTGAGCTGGCCAAGGAGGTATATTCTATAGAAATCATCGAGCAGCTGGCCCGTACAGCCCACGAGCGCCTTCAGGCATTGGGCTACACGAATGTACAGGTGAAGAGCGGTGACGGTTTTTTCGGTTGGCCAACGCACGCCCCCTATGATGCCGTCATCATAACCTGTGCTACACCGACAATCCCCGAGCGCTTGGTCGAGCAACTCGGGGAAGGGGGGAGGATGGTGCTGCCCTTAGGCGCAGAGCGCTTTCACCAATCCCTTACGGTGGTTACCAAGAGGGGAGGGAAGATTGAGAGGCGCTTGATTACTGATGTCGTCTTTGTCCCGATGACAGGGGAGATAGGCGAGGGGAAGAAGTAATGGTTCAGTTGAAAAAGAAGCGAATAGCCTCTACTGGCCCCGATGGCCCAAGGGCCACTGGCCAAACCGAAGGTGACCCTTTGGTCAGGGCCACCTCTGGCCCAAGGGTCACCTTCGGCGGCGGTTCAGCCAAAGGATCACAAAGGGATCTTGAGAAGGTGAGGAGCGAGTTGAAGAGGGCTCTCAAGAGGTGCGGCAAATTGGAAATCCTCACCAAGCTCAGCAGCCTCCTCAATTCCTCTCTTGATTTTGAGTACGTGAAAAGGAGGGCTATAACAGCGGCAACCGAGCTCCTGGGCTGCGAGACCAGCTCCCTGCTCTTGAAGGACGAAAAGGGGAAACTCTTCTTTGAAGTCGCTTTGGGGGAAAAGGGCGAGATCGTGAAACGGTTTCAGCTCAAGGTGGGTGAGGGCATCGCAGGGTGGGTCGCGATGCATGGTGAGCCGCTCATCGTCTTCAACGCACAGGAGGACCCCCGCTTTTTCAAGGAGGTGGATCAGGCTGCTGGTTTTATCACTCAAAATATCATCTGCGTCCCTTTGCGGATTAAAGAGGTGATCATCGGCGTCATTCAGGGCATCAATAAACGGGAGGGTGAATTCACCAAAGACGATCTCGGACTCTTCCAATCCCTCGCTGATCAAATCGCCATCGCCCTGGATAACGCTCGGTTGTATGAGGAATTAAACGTGATGGCCCTGCAGATGGTCGAGGGTCTCTCAGAGGCCATTGAAAAGAGGGACAGTTATTCCGGAGGGCACCCCCAGAGGGTCCTCAAGATCTGTACGGCGATGTCCAAATATCTGCCGTTAAGTTCCGAAGAAAAGAGACAACTCACGCTCGCGGCTATCCTCCATGACATAGGGAAGGTGGGGATCACTGATCATATCCTCGGTAAGAACGGGGTGTTGACCGTCGAGGAAATGGAGATCATCAGAGGGCACCCCGGCGCCGGCGCGGCAATAGTAGGGCATATCAAACAATTGCAGTCGATTATGCCGGCGATACAATACCACCATGAACATTACGACGGTTCAGGATATCCGGAAGGGCTGGCGGGCAAGGAAATACCCCTTGTCGCCAGGATCATCGCGGTGGCAGACACCTACGATGCCATCATCCATGAGCGCGCGTATCACAGAGGAATGAGCAAAAGCGAAGCCGTAGCGGAAATCGCAGAGAATGTCGGGACCCAATTTGACCCGCATATGGTGGAAGCCTTTGCTCAAGCGTTGGACAATGGTGACATTTGATCTTGGCGGTTCTCTCAAGACCGAAAAGAGCCCATGCGGATTAAATCGGTAAACCTGGTGGAGAAGCGATGACAGAACGACCCGCCAACCCGATCATCTTCGCTTTGGATGTGGGGAGCTGGGCAGAGGCCGAGCGGTTCGTGCAGGGGCTCAGGGAATGGGTGTGGGGCTTCAAGATAGGAAAAGAGCTCTTCACCTGGATGGGACCGAAGGTAGTGGAGATGGTTCAGGAGAGGGGTAGTAAGGTATTTTTGGATCTAAAATATCACGATATCCCCTCGACGGTGGCCAAGGCAGCGGCAATGGCGACACGGCTCAGAGTATCCATGTTTAACGTCCATGCCCTTGGAGGCACGGAGATGATGCGCGCCGCTGTAGAGGCATCCCATGAGGCTGCCCAAAAAGAAGGTCAGTCACCCCCTACGATATTAGGGGTCACCGTTTTGACGAGTCTGCAAGCAAGAGACCTCAGAGCGGTGGGCATTACCCTGCCTGTGGAGGAAGAGGTGGTTCAGTTGGCCTCGCTGGCTCAAAAGGCGGGGCTCGATGGGGTGATAGCCTCCCCTCTGGAGATCAAGCCTTTGCGTGAGGCCTGTGGCGGCGATATGGTGATAGTTACCCCTGGGGTGAGGCCGGACAAAGATCGACAACTGGCCAAACCGAAAGGTGGTCCCCGGCCAGGGCCGCCTCCGGATGATCAGGCCAGGGTGATGACCCCTGCCGAGGCAATCAAGGCAGGGGCGGATTATTTGGTCATCGGCCGTCCCATCAGGGACGCAACTGATCCCCTGAAGGCAACCCAAGAGATCATTCAGGAGATTAGATCAGCGCAGTAAATCGCTCCACGTCCTCCGGGGTATCGATACCGATGGAGGAGGAGCATAAAACGGTTTTGATTTTATACCCGTTTTCCAATATCCTCAGTTGTTCCAATCTCTCCTGCTCTTCGAGACGACTGGGAGGCAGGGCGGTGAGCTTCAGGAGAAATGCCCGCCGAAACGCGTACAGCCCGATATGCTGCCAATAACCCTCTAACTCCCTTTTATCTAACCTGGTGATCAGCTCGCCTTCTTTGGCCGAAGCCGAAGCCGAAGCCGAAGGTGGCTCTGGCCGGGGACCACCTTTCGGTTTAGCCAGTGACCCTGGCCGGGGACCACCTTTCGGTTTGGCCAGAGCCACCGGCGGTCTTTTCTCCAGGACGTCCCGGGGATAGGGAATGGGCGCCCGGGAGAAATAGAGAGCGAAACCATCATGATCCACGACGACCTTGACCACATTGGGGTTGCCGAGGTCGTTGCCTCCTTGCAGCGGGGTTATTAAGGTCGTCACCATGATCGACGGGTCTTGCGCGAAAGGCGCGATGGCTCGATCGATTGCCTCCGGTTCGATCAGGGGCTCGTCTCCTTGGCAGTTCACCACGATGTCCGTTTCAATGCCTGCCGCCACTTCCGCCACCCGTTCGGTGCCTGAACGATGGCGGGGAGAGGTTAAGACGGCCTCTCCGCCGAATCCCCTTACCGCAGCAACTATGCGCTCATCGTCGGTGGCCACAATGACCTGCTGGATTGATGATGATTGGACCCGCTCATAGACATATTGGATAAGGGGTTTTCCCTTGATCATTATCAGGGGTTTGCCGGGCAGCCGGGTGGAAGCATATCGAGCAGGTATGATAGCGACGGCCTTCATATAGTAAGTCTTTTTTTTCACCACTGGCCAAAGGGCCACCTTCGGGAAGCACACGAAGGATTAGAAGAGATATAAAATATCATTTTATTCCTTACTAAAAAACCAAAAAAATTCTTTGTCTACGTTAGCCTTCGTACCCTTCGTAGTAAATCTCTCTTTTCTCACCACGAAGGGCACGAAGAACTCGAAGAAATGGATGATTCATCTTTTTTTAAAACTTCACTGTCTTCTTGCCCTTCGTGGTTAGTCATTTTTTTAAAATTATAGCACCATTCGCTTAATGCCATCTTTCATATATTTGACATTAAAATTCATCAAGAGACCAATCGATACATCTGCCAGCTTCATGTACGTAAGTAATTGTGCCTCGTGTATCGGCAAAATCCTATCTATACTTTTCAACTCAACGATTATTTTGTTATCTACCAACAGGTCAACACGATAGCCGCAATCAAGTTTAGTTCCTTTATATTCCACTGGAAGCGAGAATTGCAATTTGAATGGTATATCTGCAACGCTCAACTCATGGGCAAGGCATTGTTCATACGTTGATTCCAATAACCCAGGTCCCAGGTTCTTATGCACCTCTATCGCGCATCCAATAACACGATTTGATAGCGCATCAAATTCCAACCTTTATGCCTCCTTTTTTCACCACGAAGAAGACCCTGAGGTGGCTCTTTAGCCAGAAATTCACGAAATATCATAAAATTTTTAGTATTTTTTAAAACAATAAATAAGGAAAAACTCTATTTTTCTTTTTTTGATCATTCGTATTTCTTCGTGGACTTCGTGGTAAAATAACTCTCTTTTCACCACGAACAAGGAATAGCGAATTATCGTTGAAAAGTCAATTCCCTTTACAGCATGCCATGTTGGCACAGGGAGCGAATACTTCTGGCCAAAGGGCCACCTCCGGGAAACAGCTTTTTTGGGGTTATGGTGATGCAGCGAAAATAAAAAAAGCCCACGGTGGCTCTTCTGGCCAAAGGGCCACTGGCTAAACCGAAAGGTGGTCCCCGGCCAGGGCCACCTCCGGCTTCGGGGTCAGGGCCACCTCCGGCGTGAGACCCCTGTCTTGTCCTGCTATTTGCTTTACGATAAGGCGATCTTGACCACCTCATCCATCCGCTGGACGAACCTAAATTCCATCCCTTCTTTGATACGTTCCGACAATTCTTCCAGGTCCTTCTCATTCTTTTGCGGCAGGATGATGGTCTTGATCCCCGCCCTCTTCCCTGCCAAGACCTTCTCTTTGATGCCTCCGACGGGGAGGATGAGGCCCCTCAAGGTGATTTCACCGGTCATGGCCACATCGTTGCGCACCGGCTTGTTGGTCAGCAGCGAGGTAAGGGCTATGAACATGGCAATCCCTGCTGACGGCCCGTCTTTAGGAATGGCGCCGGCGGGGACATGGATGTGAATGTCGTGCTTCTGGTAAAAGTTCTCCTCGATGCCCAGGTCCTTGGCCTTGGACCTGATATAACTGAGGGCGGCCTGGGCGGATTCTTTCATCACCTCACCCAGTTGTCCGGTGAGAGCGAGCCCCTTTTCGCCGTTCATCTTGGTGGCCTCCACAAAGATGATATCTCCTCCGGTGGGCGTCCAGGCAAGCCCGGTGGCCACGCCTGGGTTGGAAGTCCTCTCCGCCACCTCAGGGAAGAACTTAACCGGCCCTAAGAATCTATGCAACATGTCGGTCTTATCCGTCTGCACCGTCACCTTTTCCTGTTTTCCTTCGGCCACCTCTTTGGCAACCGCCCGGCAGATGGCTGCGATCTCACGCTCGAGGTTGCGCACCCCGGCCTCCCTGGTGTAGGAATTTATGATGGCCAGCATCGGCTCATCTTTGAATTCTAGGAACTCATCAGAGAGCCCGTGTTCGCCGAGCTGTTTGGGGATGAGGTGCTGCTTGGCAATCATCAGCTTCTCGTCATCGGAGTACCCGGGCAGCTCCAAGACTTCCATGCGATCCTTTAAGGCCGGCGGGATGGTCTCGAGCACATTAGCGGTCGTGATGAACATGACCTTTGAGAGGTCAAAGGGGACGTCGATGTAGTGGTCTGAAAATGAGAAGTTCTGCTCAGGGTCCAGCACCTCCAGCAGGGCAGAGGACGGATCCCCCCTGAAATCTGTGCCGATCTTATCCACCTCATCGAGCATGAAGATGGGGTTATTGCTCCCGGTCTTTTTGACTCCCAATATGATCCTGCCCGGCAGGGCGCCGACATAGGTCCTCCTGTGCCCCCTGATCTCCGCCTCATCCCGCACCCCGCCCAGGGAGATCCTGGTGAACTTGCGCCCCATGGCCCTCGCAATGGACATCCCCAGGGAGGTCTTCCCGACCCCCGGGGGGCCCACAAAACAGAGGATAGGGCCCTTCATGTCTTTCTTCAACTTGCGTACGGCCAAATACTCTAAGATCCGCTTTTTCACCTTTTCTAAGTCATAGTGATCTTCATCCAGGATCTTCCGGGCATGGTCGATAGCGAGGTTGTCATCGGTGCTCTTTGACCAGGGGAGCTCTACCAACCAATCGAGGTATGTCCTGGCCACCGTGTATTCTGCTGAGGCAGGCGGCATCTTGGTAAGTCTGTCGAGCTCCTTTTCAGCGGCCTTGCGCGCCTCTTCGGGCATCCCTGCATTTTCGACCTTTTGTTTTAACTCCTTCAGTTCCGTACTGTACTCATCCATTTCACCCAGCTCTTTTTTAATGGCCTTCATCTGCTCCCGCAGATAGTATTCCCGTTGCGTCTTGTCGATATCCTCTTTAACCTGCGATTGAATCTTGTCTCCCAACTCCAGCACCTGGACCTCCCGGGCGAGCAGAAGGTGGACCTTGTTGAGGCGGTCTTTAGCCTTTTCGATCTCCAACACCTCTTGCTTTTCCGATGGGTTGATATTGAGGTTGGAAGCGATGATATCGGCCAAGATGCCGGGGTCCTTGATATTCAGGACCATGTTCTTCAATTCTACGGTGAGGTGGGGCGCCAATTCTACCGCCCTCTGGAAGAGATTCTTCAGGTTCATGACCAGGGCGTCGATTTCTACTCCTTTGGCCTCCTCTTCGGCGAGCACCTTTACATCTGCTATAACATAGGGATCTTGTTGGCTATACCGTAAGATCTTGATGCGCTCGAGCCCCTGGACGATGACCCGCTGTGTTCCATCCATCTCCCTCACCATGCGGACCAAATGCGCTGCAACCCCTATGGTATAAAGCTCGCCGGGATCCGGGTCTTCGACCTCTGAGCTATGTTGGGTAACAACCCCTATGATCCGGTCCCCTTCCATGGCTTCATCGATCAATTTAACGGATTTCTTCCGACCTACCATGATGGGGAGGATGAGTTCGGGGAAGAGAACGGTCCCCCGTAAAGGCAAAATGGGCAGGTGGTTAGGGATGAAGACTTTCTCCTTTCCCTTTTCACCTTTTGATCGCGGCACGAATATCATCTCTTCCTCCTCTTGGTGACCTCGGAAAACTCCCTGAGGTCACGCGTAAAACATAATCATGTCGTTTCTATCTGTCAACTACTAATATTTTTATAGTTTTAAGGCACAAAAGGGTGCCGTCCTTTTGTGGATTATACCTCCGCGGAGGCATTCCTTCCTCCATCGGCAAACAAAGGCGGGGCTAGGGGGGGGCAGCTACTGGTATCCTACCTCCATTCCGAAGAGGAGGTGAGATATTCCTTCACCTTCCCGAGGACGATCTTCGGTATGTCTTCTTTGTTTTTAACGTTGAAGAGGGAGATGTTCTTCCTTTTGTCCATGCCATCCTTAAAACGCGCTGTATGGACGTTGGTGCCCAAATGAACAGCAGTTACCCGGTTTTCTATTTTTTTAAAGAAATCAATTATTTTTTCAAGATTCGTGATCTGCATATCCGTGATGATGAAGATATCGGGTTTTTTTGCACAGGAGAGGAGGTAGGTTATGTCCTCCGGATCAAGGGCTGTGCCACCGCCGAAGTATCGACATATGGCCTGGTAAATCCGCTCTTTGTCGTGGTTGAATTCCAAGACGACCTTATTTCCTCTCAGGGCGTCGCTGAAGTTATAGACAGCAGCTCTCGATTCATGCTTGAGGTAAGCGTTGCATGCGCAGACTGCCCCCAGGACGGCGTACGATAACTTCTCTCGAGGATTAATCATGCTTCCGGAGGAGTCGATGATGATGAGACAGTCGGGAGTTCCCTCGAATTCTCCGTGAGTTTCTCCCTCTCTCTTCGTCCAAATTTGCGTTATCCCCGGTATGATCTTGCCGAAGCTGGTCCAGAGATCGATATCGGCGAATGGTTTCCCTATTTCCCAGGGCTTATGCGCATGGGGATGCAGGTACCCCCTCTTTTCAATGGGGAGTTTTCTGATGGGGAGGGTATAGCTTTCAGCCAGTTTCATGTAGTAGAGGAGATTGGCGTCAATCGGGTTGCCTTTCCCCCTTCCCATTCCTCCGGCGCTGTATCCCTTTCCCTCCAATTCCTCTTTTAAATCCTCCACCGTCTCCTTGAATTCCTGTAGATCTTCGACGGCGCTGGCGAATTCCCTCAGTCCCCGATCGATTTCCTCCAGGGAATAGTTCTCCAGAGAGTGTTCCCCCATGGGGTTGGGCTCTCTCCGAGAGCTCTGTTGTTCATTTGCCACTTCCTTCTCGAGGATGCCCTGGATGACCTCGGTGAATTTTTTTATGCTTTCCCTCCATCTTTTTCGCTCCAGATAAGGGATGCGGGAGAGACGATTGACGAGCTCTTCATGTCCTCCCGTGCCCAGATCCTCTCCCCAGATCTTCTCATAGAGGGCAGCCAGCACCTCGTGAACGCCGGATTTAGGCAGGTTTTTGTAGAGCGTGGCAATTTTTGTATCATTTTGCTTTACACAGTAGGTATCTGTTACCACATCCATAAAATAGGTGGTTGCCCTTTGGGCCTGATCCTTCTGCCGCACCACCTTTTTGGCCTCGTTGTAGAGCGTGATGTGGGTATGAAAATCCCACGGGCAATACATATAGTGGGTAATGCCATGGTCGAGAACAGCCTCGACGATCTCTTCGCCGTCCATCTTTCCCTTGAGTTTTTCGTAAAAGGCATTGCTGATGGACATCTGTTTGCTCTTGATCTCCAGGGCGACATCCTCACCCCCTTCGATCACCGCGGGTAAAGGCAGTTGTGGATAGAGGTGCTTCCTTCTCACCCGGGACCATAGCTTTTGAATGATATCTTCGACTTCCATTGCCGCTCTTCAGACGTACAGGGGCTTTATCCCTTCGGTGGGAAAGATGAGCTGGTCTCTCTCGTAGACCTTTCCCCCCACTATTTTGCCCAATCCCTTGATCCTTCCCCCCACAATAAGCTCACCGCCGGTCATACCATGTCCGGTGTTAAAACCGAGATTGTGCCTGATGACGATCTTTCCCCGCTTCATGCCTGCTCCTGTATAGTTCTTGCCGCTGCCTTCGATGATCAATTCCCCTCCATCCAGCCCGATCCCCGTAAAGTCACCCACATTACCCTCCACGATCAATTTTTTGTTGGAGGGAAGGCGATATCCCAGGAGATTGATCTTGACATTGAGGTCCCGCAGGTGGAGACAGATCTCCTCCTCCTTGGCATGGTTGCAGAGGACGGAGATATAGACCCCTGCCGGACCGGTTATCAGGTAGGGGATCTGGTCAGAGTGGTCGAGGGCGTAACAAAATTCCTCTATATCCTCTGCCGTATACTCTAACCCCTCCATCCCCTTTTCGGCTATGCTATAGGCCTTGATGACGGTGCTATATTGCATCAGCCACACTAAGTCCTTGGCCTCATTTTTCAAGAGGTCTTCATACCCCGAGAGGATCTTGGTGAGTGTTTCTTCCTTGGATTTTAAGATCTTATCCAAGGGTATCTCGCGTTTGCGAATGCCGGCTTGGTGAAAAGCCTCAAAGGGATTTTTCATCCTTAGCTCCGATATCTTTTTTTATCTCTTCGTAAATGGGATGATCTCCTTCGAGGGGGGTTATTGCTTCGCCTGCAACGGCCCGATATCCCACAGACAAGGCCTCCAAAAGGTATTCCCTCTGCTCGTTGTATCTTTGAAGGATCTCTTCTGTAGCCTCCTTGACCAGATATATCTGGAAGGGGTCATTCCTCCCCTCGCCCTCCTTTTTGGAGAGGTAGGAATCCTTCCACTGAATACGATGGGCAAGGGCATACGGGATGATCAGCCGGATGTGCTCAAGATCCACCCCATCGTCCTCTAAGAACCAGGCCAGGGTCTGTGCATAGTTCCTGATGGACATGGGGAGCCGATTGGAGGCGCAGTTTTTAGTGTGATGGCAGAGATAGCCGGTATAATGGCAGCCGTCCTCACATACCTCCACCGACCTCTTTTGCCCGAACTTATGGCAAAAGGAGAGCTCGGCGAGCGTCATGCGCACAAAGGCGTTGGCATCGATGTCGAAATCCAATCCCATCCTCTCCTCATTAATTTTTCTCCGCTCCTCTTTGCTAAGACCTTCGATGCCGAGCTTTTCTTTCAGGTATTCGCCGAAGAGATCACAGACCCCTTCGGCCAGGGCCATCTTTTCCTCATAGGAATTGTCTCCCCTCAGTATCTGCTGAAGCTCTTTTTCATACTGCGGGTGACGGAGGGGATTATGTGATAGCGCCTCCTTACCGATGGTGTACGCTATGTTTGAACCGGGATGTCTCGACTCGACCAGGATGTCGAAACGGTCGATGAGGGGGGCAATGATGGTGTTCGTTCCCCTATCCTGATAGTTGGCCGTCGCAAAGAGCGAGTATTCGTCATTGATCAAGATCTCGTTGAGATATTCCCAGTTGCCCCGGTCGACCCCATTCAAGATCATACTCTGCTTGGTCTCCGGCAGGCGGTTTATTTCATCCACGATCTTGACCGGGATCTGCGCGAAGTTGCTCCATACCACTCTTTCCCTGCCCTTGTTGAGTTCACCGAGATGGGGCCTGCCGATGATCTTTTCCTCCGTCTGTTCGGGGTGTCCGGAGACCTCGCTACCCCAGATGACCCCGAGGGGATACCGATAGAGGATGGAGCCCACGTATTCCGCCGAGGTGGTCTTGCCCAGACCAGGCTCCCCGATGATGAGTTCCTTGCCCCTGTTGAGGCCGGTGAGGAGGCCAAAGAGAAGGGTGGAGTTGAACGATTCGTCCTTTATGGTGATATCGGGTCTGTTGAGATAAAGGTTCTCGCTGATATATTTATATATCCCTCTGATCCTTGTTTGAAAATGACCGTTCTTCATTGATACGCTCTTTTCCTTGAGGCAGTTACCTTTGTTTGCTCTCTCTGGCCAAACCTACGGTGATCCTTCGGTCAGGGCCACCTCCGGGTATTAAAATAGCATCATGTCCTACGGAAATCAAGGAGACAGGGCATTTGCCCTTTTACCAATCACGTTCTTAAACCGTGTTTTTTGGCGACTGCATGACTTTGTCGCCATTGACCATGCACGGGACAGGGCACGGAAATCTCCCTGTCAGAAGGGAAGGGGCAGGGAGGCCGCCGAGAGGGGAACGGTCAATCCTTCCAATCGGCAATGGTGCGCACGATGAAGTAGAGGTTTGTAAAGAAGGCGATGAATCCAATGACGGCGCCGGCGAAGGCCCTTTCCATGGAGATCTGGTAGATGTCGCTTTCAGAGAAGAAGGAGTCGGCGACGAGGATGGTGACCAATATGGAGGCCACCAGGCCGCCCACCATGCCCTTGAAGTAGATCAAGAGGGCCAGGCCAATGGCGATCCCAACGACTATCTTGGTCTCGGGGAGGTACAATCTCGCCCCGTAGATGATATCTATGATTTGCTGAAGGACTTCCGTAAGCACCTCATCCTCCTTTTTTAGCGTGCCTATGGTTCAGTAAAGGCCAAAACTCATTTTTTGTCAATCTCATTTTGGCTAAAAAAATGGGTCGCAAATTTTCTCATCCCTCCTTCGCTAAAGGTGGGTAAAGGGGATTGGCAAGTCGAAATTCATTGGTGGCGTCCACTGATGAAAATTGATCAGAAAGTAAACCAACCCAATCCCTCCCCACCTCCCTGACCAAAGGGTCACCTTCGGTTTACAAAGGGAGGAGTTTTTCCCCCTTTAGTAAAGGGGGATCCAGGGGGATTTTCCCCGCCAAGGCGGGATTCGTGAGTGCCCAAGCCGACATGAGGCATTACCTAGAAATAAGTCCTTCACTCTTCCTCTCCCCTCGTGGGGAGAGGAGACAGGTGAGGGGGAAACCATATGAGATCATATCCAACCTCACCTGTGTCGCTTAGTGACACATCCCGTATTCTCTGATTTATGCAAAGCGTCCCGCCCTACTTTGTATAATGATGCTCCTTTAAATCTTTTAAGGACATCATGCCGCAAGGCGGCAAAATCTGAATGGCGGGATGTCGCATAGCGACAGTGCGGGACTACCCTCTCCCGCCGGCGGGCGAGGGGGGTACAGAGTATTTTTATGGTTCGAGGGTGACGCGCCGTCATAAAGGATAACTCAGTTTATTTGTGCTCCACAAGGCGCATCTCTTCCACGTTGAGTCCTGAGGAGGGAATGTGTTATCTTCATAATAAGGGAGTAGCGATACTCGTCATGAGGGTTCGCACATGAGCGAGGACAAGATAATCATCAAGGGGGCGAGGCAGCATAACCTTAAGAACATAGACCTGGAGATCCCCAAGAGGCAGCTGGTGGTGCTCACCGGGGTCAGCGGGTCGGGCAAGTCCTCGCTCGCCTTTGACACCATCTACGCCGAGGGCCAGAGGAGGTATGTCGAGTCTCTGTCCGCCTACGCCAGGCAGTTTTTGGAGCGGATGGATAAGCCCGATGTGGACCTCATCGAAGGCCTCTCCCCTGCCATCGCCATCGAGCAGAGAGGGATAAGCAGAAATCCGCGATCCACCGTGGGGACGGTGACGGAGATCTACGACTATCTCCGCCTCCTCTTTGCCCGGGTGGGGCATCCCCACTGCTATATCTGCGGCCGGGAGATCAAATCGCAGACCCCCCAAGAGATGGTCGATCAGCTTTTGGCCTTACCCGAGGGGAGCCGTCTCATCGTCATCGCACCCCTGGTACAAGGGCGGAAGGGGGAGTATCGAAAGCTCCTGGATCAGCTGAGGGGTGAGGGTTTTATCCGCGTGAGGATAGATGGGGAGATCAGGGACCTTGGTGAGGAGATCATCCTCGATAAGAACAAGAGGCACGACATCGATCTGGTGGTTGATCGGATCCTGATGCGCGAGGGGGTCAAGAACAGGATCACCGAGTCGATTGAGCTGGCCCTGCGGTACGGCGAGGGGGTGGTGAGGGTAGGGGTTGATGGGGGTGCGGAGCTCGTCTTCAGCGAGCGGTTTGCCTGCCTGGAATGCACTGTGAGCTATCCCGAGATATCCCCCAGGCTTTTTTCATTCAACAGCCCTTATGGGGCGTGCCCCCGCTGTGGCGGACTGGGTTTTCTCCCCTCACAGGAGCGCCCCTTCGGTGGCGAATCCCCTGCCTTCGAAGCTACAGAAGGGGAGATTGGCGCTTCTCCTTGCCCCGAATGCAAGGGACAGCGGCTCAGGAAGGAAGCGCTGGCAGTTCGGTTTCAGGGGCAATCCATTGCTGAGGTGACGCAATTGGCCATCAAAGAGGCCCTCGCGTTTTTTCAGGGCGCCGCGCTCACCCCCCAGGAGGAGGAGATTGCCAGACTCGTATTGCGGGAGATCAGGGAGCGGCTCGGCTTTCTGGTGAGCGTGGGGCTCGACTACCTCTCCCTCAGCCGGGCCTCGGCTACCCTGGCCGGGGGGGAGGGGGAGAGGATTCGGCTGGCCACCCAGATCGGATCAGGGCTTACCGGCGTCCTCTATGTCCTCGACGAGCCGAGCATCGGCCTGCACCTCAGGGACAACCTGAGACTCCTGGATACCCTGAAGCGGTTGCGGGACCTCGGCAACACCGTCATCGTGGTGGAACATGATCCGCAGACCGTGCTGAGCGCCGACCACGTCATCGATATGGGTCCTGGGGCAGGGGTGCACGGGGGAGAGGTGATCTTTACGGGACCTCCCGCGAAGTTACTGGAAGACGAAGAGTCCCTCACCGGCAAGTACCTCTCCGGCCGTCTCGCCATCCCTATTCCGGCCAGGAGGAGAAAAGGCAATAAGGGGGCGTTGATCATCGAGGGGGCCAGGGCCAATAACCTCAAAGGGATCACGGTGGAGATACCGCTCGCGGTCTTCACCTGTGTGACCGGGGTCTCCGGTTCCGGCAAGAGCACCCTGATCATCGATACCCTCTACCGAGCATTGGCTCAACGCCTCCACCGGGCCGGTGAGCGCGCCGGCGAGTTTGCAGCCATCCGGGGTATTGAAGGATTGGACAAGGTGGTCAAGATCGACCAGATGCCTATCGGCAGGACCTCCCGCTCCAATCCCGCCACCTACACGGGGATCTTTTTCTTCATCCGGGATCTCTTCTCCCAGCTCCCCGAATCGAGGGTGAGGGGGTATACCCAGGGGAGATTCAGCTTCAACGTGAAAGGGGGGAGGTGTGAGGCGTGCCAAGGGGAGGGGATTATCAGGATAGAGATGCACTTCCTTCCCGACGTCTACGTGACCTGCGATGAGTGTGAGGGGAGGCGCTTCAACCGCGAGACCCTGGAGATCCGCTACAAGGGCAGGGATATTGCGGAGGTCCTCGAGATGACGGTGGAGGAGGCGCTGGAGTTCTTCCGGCACATACCTCCTCTCAAGAAGAGGCTCCAGGTTCTGGCGGATGTGGGGCTCGGGTACATTGAGCTGGGGCAGCCGGCTCCTACCCTCTCCGGTGGCGAGGCCCAGCGGGTCAAGCTCTCGCGTGAGCTGGGCAAGAGGGATACCGGCAGGACCGTCTACATCCTCGACGAGCCGACAACCGGCTTGCATTTCGCCGAGATCCAGCGGCTCCTGGAGGTGCTCAACCGGTTGGTCGACGCCGGCAACACCGTCGTCGTCATCGAACACAACCTCGATGTCATCAAGTCCGCCGACTATCTCTTCGACCTGGGTCCTGAAGGGGGTGATGCGGGGGGTGAGGTGATTGCGCACGGCACCCCTGAGCAGGTGGCTGCTTGCGCGCATTCCTATACCGGGGAGTTTCTCAAGAAGGCATTGTGGGGGAACCTATGATGCTTACTCAGAAAATAGATTTCAAATCCCCTGGCCAAAGGGCCACCTCCGGCCATCCCCCCTTTGTTAAAGCCGGAGGTGGCTCTTTAGCCAGGGGGTTAGAGGGGATTATTGTCGCCAATGTATGAGTTGATGAGGTAGGCTTCCCACTGACAGGTTTGACTTGCAGTTGATTTCGTTTTACCCTAGTATCGCTTGAAAAGGCGAAAGGGGAGGGCAACCGTGCTTGACCTGCGGTTTGTGCGAGAAAATATAGATTCCCTCAAGAGGATGTTGACTTTGAGGGGTGATAGCCTGGATCTCAGCCCCTTTAACGCGTTGGAGCAGGAACGCCGGGAGCTGATCCAAGAGGTCGAGGCCCTCCGGAACAAGCGCAACCAGGTCTCGGACGAGATCAGCACGATTAAACAAAAAAAGGGGGATGCCGGGGATCTGATCGCCCAGATGCGTGGGGTCTCCGAGCGAATTAAGGGAATAGAGGATGTGTTGAAGGAGAAGGAGGAAAAACTCCAGGCCTTTCTCCTCGTCATCCCCAATATACCCCATGCGTCGGTGCCCGTGGGCAAGAGCGAGGCGGATAACAAAGAGGTGCGCAGATGGGGTGCGCCACCGGCCTTCACCTTTGAGCCCAAGCCCCACTGGGATATCGGCGAGGACCTCGATATCCTCGATTTTAAAGCAGGGGCCAAGCTGGCTGGGGCCCGGTTTACCCTGTACAAAGACCTGGGGGCCAGGCTGGAGCGCGCCTTGATCAACTTCATGCTCGATCTGCACACCAACGAGCACGGCTATTGCGAAGTGCTTCCCCCCTTCATGGTCAACCGGGAGGCGATGATCGGCACGGGTCAGCTCCCCAAGTTTGAGGAGGACCTCTTCAAGATCGAGGGGCTGGACTACTTTCTCATCCCCACAGCCGAGGTGCCGGTGACCAACATACACCGGGATGAGACCCTGGCTGAAAAGGACCTGCCCCTCTACTATTGCGCCTATACCCCCTGTTTTCGCAAGGAGGCGGGGTCGTATGGAAAGGATACCCGGGGTATCATACGCCAGCACCAGTTCAACAAGGTAGAGCTGGTCAAATTTACCACGCCGGAGACCTCGTATGACGAATTAGAAAAACTCCTGGCAGATGCCGAGGAGGTCCTGCGCAGGCTTAATATCCATTACCGGGTAGTCTCCCTCTGCACCGGTGATCTTGGGTTTGCCGCCTCCAAGACCTATGATATCGAGGTATGGCTGCCTAGCCAGGGGACCTATAAGGAGATATCCTCGTGCAGCAACTTCGAGGCGTTCCAGGCCCGCCGCGCTGCCATTCGCTTGCGCCGCGATGGCAAGAAGGGGACGGAGCTGGTCCACACCCTCAACGGCTCGGGTCTGGCTGTAGGCAGGACCGTGGTGGCGATCCTCGAGAACTATCAACAAGAGGATGGCAGCGTGGTCATCCCCAAGCCCCTGCGCCCCTACATGGGGGGCGTTGATCGAATCGAGCGGAAGAGGTAAAATAAGGTTTGTTCCCGTCCGACTTGGAATTTTTTTGAAGCTAAAGCTATCGGCTAAAGGTTAAGAGTTAAAGGTTACAAGCTACATGTATCTGTCGCTTTGCGACACCCCCTCTATAAATATCCGAATAGTAGGGGGCCGCTAGCGGCAGGGTTAAGAAATTATAAGTAGTTTGTATTTTTAAGAATAAGCTACTAGCTACACGTTACAAGCTAATGGTATTCCCGCTCCCGCGGGAATCTAGGAGGGATGGCCGAGCGGTTTAAGGCGGCGGTCTTGAAAACCGTTGGGCGTTTACGCGCCTCGTAGGTTCGAATCCTACTCCCTCCGCCAGAATTTTTGCAAGGCAAAAAATTACGAGTAGCTTATAACAGGTAGCTTGTAGCTTTTTGAATAATAATTGGCGAGACCTTACCGAAAGCCTTTTGGCTTTTGGTAGAGTCACCATCTATTTTCAGTCATATCAATCAGTTAGACACCTTAAGCTCAACTTCTCATTCACTTCTATTTTCTCACTTCGAAGCGGTTTCACCCTGCCCCTGTTATTTACAGCATACCGCGGCAGCCTTTTTAATACGCAGAGATATTGCAGTAATGACAGCTCCAAAAGCCTAAACTAGCCGGGCAGAAAGCTTTTTTTCGTTATCCTACCCGCGTCTTTCTTATACTAAGTTCTTGACAGTTATCTACAAAAAAGGTATAAGATGCTACTTAGAATTCCAGGCAGGCATATAAGGGATGGAACCATGCGCTCGGAGGGTTATTTGTGTATAAGTCAATAAAGATCTCTAATTTCAAGGTTTTTGAAAACTTTAAGATCGAAGGTCTTTCCGAGATAAACGTCATTACGGGAATGAACAACGTTGGAAAGACAAATCTCCTTGAATCAGTATATCTTCTTATTGGCTGCTCAAACCTCGCGCTACTATTAAATATAAACAGTTCTAGAGGTTTAACCTCTTTCTCAGGGGACCCCGCTATAATACAAGAGGCAATGGTTAGCCCTTTCTTTCTTAACCTTCAAACCGATCATACCATAACTCTTGAGGGCGAGTTGACAGATGGCTCTGTCGTGAAATCCATCATCAAACTTGAACCTGAAAAATATCTTATTGTACCGCCTGACAAGTCGTCAGCTGTCAAACCTTCAGCTCCCCCCCCAGATATAACTGGGCAAAAACTAACCTTGACGTTCAGCCATGGCAGCCAACAGGTAAAGACTTCTTTAAGCTTTGGACAGCAGGGGCCTCGTATTGAACCTATTCCACCAGCCCCTCTTTTTCGCGGTCATTTTGTTTCGAGTCATGCTTCTCTCAATCCACTAGAAGAAGCTACATTATTTAGCGAGCGGGAAAGAATTGGAGAGGGTCAATCAATAGTAGAATCCCTTAAGATTCTTGAACCAAAGCTAAAACGTCTCGCGGTACTCGTCAGTGCTGGAAACTCACTGATACACGCTGATATAGGATTACAGAAAATGGTCCCTCTTCCACTAATGGGAGATGGCCTTCGGCGTATGACTAAAATATTATTAGCTATTGCAAATTCTCCGAACGGGGTTGTTTTAATCGATGATATAGAGTTTGGTATTCACCATTCAAATATTCTCAAAATATGGCGATCTATAGTCAACGCCGCAACTCGCAGCAAAACTCAAATCTTTGTAACAACTCATAGCTACGAATGGATAAGAGGCGCCGCCGACATAGCCAAGGAATCACTCATCTCTAATATGAGTCTTTATCGTCTTGAAAGAGACAATTCGCAAATTAAAATTATTTCCTATGACCGTGAATCTTTAGGTTCTGCCGTTGAGGCTGATCTAGAAGTAAGATAATGCCTCGACAAATAGTAATCGATAAGCCTAAACAGCTCCTTGCTGAGGGGAATGAGGCAGTATCTTTCTTTAAATCTTTTCTTTCACACTGCCATCTAGTTGACTTCCAAATTCAAAATTTCGGTGGTACCACGGAGCTGCGCGAATACCTCCTAGCTTTCAGCAAAATGCCAGGCTTTTCAAAAATTGTAACGTCTCTCGCTATAATCCGAGACGCAGAATCCGACCCTAATGCAGCATTTACCAGTGTATGCTCTTCTCTGCTAAATTCAAACCTACCAGTTCCCAGTGTACCTACTAACCTTTCCCCTGGACCCCCCAGGGTAGGCGTTTATATCCTTCCGGACTCAAGTTCTACTGGAATGCTAGAAACTCTCTGCCTTCGAGCTGTCAACGGCGACCCTGTTATGCGCTGTTTGGATTTGTATTTCGACTGTTGTTTAGAGCAATTGGGATACAAACCAGCTAAAGTTGATAAGGCAAGGCTCCGAGCATTCCTTGCATCAAGAGAGCGTCCGGAGCTCCCTCTTGGTCCCGCGGGTAGTGCAGGACACCTCAATTTTGCAAGTAATGAATATAATGCTATCAAAGCTTTCTTAAGCTCTTTCTAATATTGAATAATTCACGCTCCTCAATCTCGTGCTAATTTCGTGCTAATTTTCAAATTAAAAAGCACTAACAAAAGGCTTAAGACGTTCAGAGATGTCCTTATTTAGATCAAAAAATAAGCCGAGAGGAACTGCAATTTAGATAAGATTGATAAAAGGATGCTGGACTTTGACCAATATAAACAAGTGAAAGGACACCGGTAATGGCAACGAGTACCCGCTCGGCTATGCGTCCCCCAAAAAAGAATGCTCTTCTGAAGATAGCGCTTCTATTCCTGCCGGTTATAGTAATTATTGCCGGTATCGCAATACCTTCTTTGGCCGCGCAATCCGGTCCTGTGCCCAAAGCGGATTCACGGCTTTTCACGAATACCATAGTTTCCCCCGGGGTTTATGCCGATCTACGACGTGTCAACCCGTTTCTTGATCCGGTCGAAGATGCATCCAGGATCCGTATCGAGAGGTTTTCCGACAAAGATCAATTGCACCATGTAATTTTGATCTATAATGCCGATAACACATGGGACTATGCCCTCTACGCTTTCACGGGAACCGAACGAACTTACGTCGGTAAGCGTTCACTTCAAGTGCAGAAGTATGAGCCGCCCGTAGTAAAGTTTCTACATTTTGGAGCTCGTACCTACTTAGAGCTGACGTCGCTCGCTGAGTCCGGCACCGGCATACTACTCTACGTGACCGACTACTTTTCTTTCACCCACGGCAAACTTCAATGCGAGCTCGAGTTACCAGCAAACGGACATCTTTTCATTGGTTCCGCCACGCCTATTGAATTTGAGTTTAAGTCGACGCGCACAATGACCGACACCGCCCTCACTGTCCATTATAAGATCGATTTTTATTTCTTTGACGCCAAAACGTCCACGAACCCAAATGGCGAATATCTCTTCTCTGATTCATTTGACGTCCGAGTAGCAACAAACGGAAACATTCACCGCGAACTTCTCCCTGGCTCCAAGCCGTTTCTTCTGATGAACCTTTTGGAGAACTTGGATTTCAGCGGCTTTGACAAACTCCACCATGATCAGATACAGCAACTCATTAAAAGTGGGAAAGTCACGCCAGAATGGGAATTCTATTATCGTAACAGCATTAAACCACCCAGCAAACAAGGCAACAGCTCAAAGTAGCCTCAACTCTAAGCAGCTGGCCAAGGCGAGACGTTTGCGCTGCAGGTGCCGAAAGCCGAGCTATGTAACTTAAAATTGCAGCACCAGGTTTGCGCCCACAGCCCAGAAATTCTCATTTATAGAAATGTTCTGGTCGGCATTCTGTAAAAGACTTTGTGTTGCCAAGAAATTATTTTGGGACGACTGCACTTCATGCCCAGATCCTTGCATGTGTAGGTAACTATATTTTGACCAAACATCCAGGAAAAGCCTGCCTATCAGTTTAATTTCCGCGCCGCCCTTGACCTCCAGAAAGTAGCCGTGCACCGCCATGTCTGTGGTCTGCTGCCCACGCACAAAAAAGGTACCATCCTCGTAGGCGCCCTTCCAGTCAAATTTGTAATTTCCAAAGGCGTATGGCACGCCCTTGCCTTCAAGATACCACCGGCCAGACAACTTTTGCAGAAGTGGACCTGCAAGCCGCATCCCCAAGGACGGCCCCATCCACCAGAACCGCTGGTCCATGGTAAAACCCGTGGTAAACGGGACTGCGTTGGTCCACAAATTCTCCCAACCGATTGTCCCTGGAAGCCCGTGTCTTTCCAGTGGACCATATGCTGCAAAGTTTGAGTCGATATCGCTGCTGATCAGGCTGTACTTCCATCCTGCAAGAAATCGCACCTTCGGCACCAGGGGGGATGCCAAAACTTTAATTTCTTTCGGAAAGGCAAAGCACTGGTCCACGTTAAATATCCTGTTTTTATTGTCCAACGTTATGAAGCCGGCCTCACCGTCCCGCACTCTCAATTCCGTCGCCACATTATATCCAAAACCAGGAGTTTGCCCAGCGGGCGCCGTGTATTTTTGCTTAAAGTGATTTTGTGTTCCGAAGTTAGTATCAAAGTATGTGGTTCCCTCCAGTATATCGCCCCAGCGAAAGCCCCATTCACCGCCCACAAAAGCATCATCAAGGCGCGTGCGACTATGGCCCCTATAAGCAGAAAATTCAGGAAAAGGGGGAATACCCCAGGTAGCGGTTGCCGGGCCTCGAGCGACATCGCGGTGAACGCTCATCTGGCCGCCGCCCCCGAAAATCCCGATCTTTAAGTCGCTGAAGTGAAGTTGAGGGCTGCCGGCTGAGGGGGCCTGCTGGGCTTCGGCATAACCGGAAAAAATAGCCACCAACATGACCACGATGGTGATTGCCAGGAAGCAGTATGAACATCTATGCCAAGAGAAACGCGAATCCATTGCAATACCTCCCAAAGATGAAGTTCACGGCCGCCCCGATGGAGCTTGGTCGCAATAATTCCTAAGAGCAGATGAAAGAGAAAAATTTGATATTGGAGGATAAATGGCGTGACTTGAAAAGTCAAGAAATAAATCTCGCTGAAGTGAGGACCAGCATTTAACCAGAAGACGCATGCAGGTTTCCTTTGCGCCTCTTCTGGCTAAACCGAAGGTGGCCCTTTGGCCAGAGCCACCTCCGGGTGCCCTTCGTGGTAAGGTACCCTCTTTTCACCACGAAGCACACGAAGTAATCGAAGAAAGATATGATTTATTTATTCTAAAACTTCGTGCCTCTTCTGGCTAAAGAGCCACTGACCAAAGGGTCACCTCCGGCTTCGGGTGATCTTCGTGGTTAATTATCCCCTTTATTATCTGACGAATTTTTTTATCAGAAAAGACAAGACAAACAACAGAAAATTTACCAACACCACGGTGGCGCCGGCCGGCAGATCGGCATAAAAAGATATAGTGATGCCGGCAAGAACCGCGAAAACGGCGATAATTGCCGCCGTAATCATCGCCGCCTTGAAGCCCTTGGCCATCTGCAGGGCCGTAGCTGCCGGCAGGATAAGCATGGCCGATACCAGCATAATGCCGACCACCTTGACGGCCAAAACCACGGTAATAGCGGTCAGAAACATCAGAGCGACATTGATCCGTTTGGTATTTATTCCCGTAATCCTGGCGTACTGCTCATCAAAGGTCGTCGAAAAAAGATCATTATATAAAAATATGATAACCAGTAGAATAACCACGGATAGACCCACTGATAACAACACTTCTTGGCTGCTGATGGCCAGGATGTTGCCGAATAGATAGCTGAACAAGTCGACATTAAATCCTTTGGACAAACTGGCCAAAACCACCCCCCCGGCAATTCCGACTGCGGATACGATGCCGATGGCCGCATCGCCGTAGATCTTGGCCTTCTCCGTGAGCTTCAGCACCAGATACGAAGCCATTATGACCAGGGGTATGGCGACATAAAAGGGATAAAAGCCCAAAAAGAGGCCGAGGGCGATGGCACCGAAACTGACGTGGGAAAGGCCGTCGCCGATCAGCGACAATTTACGGAGCACTAAGAAAAGTCCCAGTATGGCGCACAGGACGGCGATGAATGACCCGGCAACATACGCCCGCTGGATAAATCCGTAACTGAGAAAATGTAGCAGTGCCATATCACGTATGCTGGTGGCAGATGAGATGCTGGGAAAAGGGGCCGAAGTATCCTTCCATTTCTTTCGATTGGCAGAAATCGGCAAAGCCTCCATAAAAAACGACCTTCTTGTCCAAATACAAGAGTTTACCGGCATATCGGCCGATATCAGCCGTGTCGTGCGTGATGATGATAAGGGTAATGCCTTGATCCCTGTTGAGCTTTTCCGCCAATTCAAAAAAATGTTCGCGAGTCTGGGGATCCAAAGCCGTGATCGGCTCGTCCAAAATGAGCAGTTCCGGATCGGAGACCAGGGCCCGAGAGAGAAAGACCCGTTGCTGCTGGCCGCCGGAGAGCTCCCCCACCAATTTGTCTTTGAGATAAGCAATGTCCATAAGATCGAGTGTCTTGAGGATCTTCGCTTCGTCGCTTCGCTTGAATTTTTTGGGGAAGGACTTGTGCGATAAAAGTCCAAGGCCGACGACTTCCTTGACGGTGGCCGGGAATAACGGGTTGAAATCATTCACTTGCTGCGGCAGATAGCCGATCCGGGCCCAATCTTTGAAGCTTTTAAAGTCCTTGCCGAATAGCTCGATAGTTCCCTCGTATTTATTCTCCAGGCCGAGGATCACCCTGACGAGCGTAGTCTTGCCGGCGCCGTTGGGGCCGGCCAAGGCGACATAGTCCCCTTTGCTTATGGCGAACGAAACGCCGGAAAGGACTTCCGTTGAGTCATAGCTGAATGACAGATTCTTGATGGATAAAACAGTGCTCATATTTTTAGCGGCATTCGAGCCCAATCTTTAAGTTCTCCAAATCGGCATTCAAGATTTCAAAGAAGGAGACGCCGCGCTCGAATTGATCTTTGGTCAGATTGTGGGCGGCGTTTAGCAGCAACATCTTGGCATGAGTTTCTCGGGCGATGGTTTCGGCGATTTTGGGGCTGCTCAATTCCTCGTAAAAAACATAGTGTATGTCATCTTTTTTGAGCTGGTCCACCAGCCGGACCAGGTCCTTGGCTGTTGGCTCCGCATCAGGCGAGACCCCTTGGGCAGCTAAATACCGCAGGCCGTAGCGCTTTGCCAAATAACCGAAGGCGTAATGGCCGCCGTAGACGATCTCCCTGCTTTTACAGGTGCCCAGGGCTGATCGGAAAGAGGCATCCAGCTCGCTCAATTTTTTATTATAATCATCGGCCTTTTGCTTAAAAAAGGCTTTATCAGCCGGATCTTTGGCTTCAAAGGCTTCAGCGATGTTTTTAACCATTATCTTGGCGTTGTCAAAATCCAGCCAGATATGGGGATCTAGCGCGCCACGGGGTTCGTCTTTGTCTGGGAATACCGCGGAAATCATCTTTGTCCCTTTGCTCACGTCCACCACGATGAGCTTTTTATTGGTAACTCCCTTGATAATATCCTCGGCCCATGGCTCCATGAATCTGCCGGTATAGATGAAGCAATCGGCCTCGTTTATTTTGATAATATCGCTCGGCTTAGGCTCAAACGTGTGGGGTTCTACCCCGGGAGGCACAAGCATGGAAACATCGGCCTTGTCCGCCCCGATATTTTTGGCCATGTCATAGAGCGGGAAGAGCGTGGTGATAATTTTAACCTTGCCGAAATCGATGTTTTTCGGCTTATTGCCCTTGATCTGTGACAAGGCAATAATTCCCACCGCGATTACCACAAGCCCTACGATACCCAGTATAATTTTATTCTTCATAGTATGCATGGTACATAAAAAACGTTAAATTGTCCAACCTTACTGGATTACCCCTGGCCAAAGGGCCACCTTAGGTTGTCAGCAAGTATAAAGGTTTGGGATTGTCAACCATCTCGCAGTGCGTTACAATACAAACAACGGAGAGATGGCCGAGCCAGGCCTAAGGCGCTCGCCTGCTAAGCGAGTGTCCCGGGAAACTGGGATCGAGGGTTCAAATCCCTCTCTCTCCGCCAAAATTTGCTTTGCAAATTTTGGCGAGATCTCGACAAAAGCCAAAAAGGCTTTTGACGGATACGCCAGAATCCCGCCAGAAGCGGGATTACTTGTAGCATATAACGATTAGCTGGTGGCTAGAGTTTGTCTAGAAAATAGATTTTAAATCCCCCCATCCCCCCTTTTTTAAAGGGGGGTGAGGGGGGATTGCTGATTTTCATCGTTCCCGAAGGTGACCGTTTGGTCAGTGGGTGACGCTCCGTCATGGTGGATTGCCTTACAAAAATTCCGGCGAGATCAGCCAAGACGTTTTCTTACCTTGAAAGCAAAAAAACAGCTCAGAAAGGCCATTATCCCCGCCGCAGGCATGGGGACGCGAGTCCAGTCCCTGACCCAGGGGCAGGGACTGCCCAAGGAGATGCTGCCCATAGCGGGCAAACCCCTGATCTCCTATGCCATCCAGGAGGCTGCCCTCTGCCATCTGGACAAGCTCTATATCGTGATCAATGAACATAAGGGAGTCCTGCGCCGTTATCTCGAATCAGAGGATTTAGCAAGGGCAATCCGATCAGAGCGCAGAGGCCAGGCCGTTTCCCTGCCTTGTTTGACGTTTGTCGATCAGCCCATGCCCCTCGGCACGGGTGATGCCATATACCGGGCACGGTTGCTGATAGGGGAGGAGCCCTTTGCCCTGATGATGCCGGACTTTGTCCTTTTCAGCCGCACCCCTGTCCTGGCACAGATGATACCTCTGTATGAGCGATTTGGAGACGACATCGTCGCCCTCATTCATGTGAGCGGTAAGGCAGCAGAGGGGTTCGGGAACGTCGGGATCGTGCAGGGACAAGAGCAGGAGCCGGGAATCGTGGCAATCCAGGGCATATCAGGGAAGACCCCAAATCCTCTCGTCCTCAGAGAAGAGGAGCAAGTGCTCAAGGCTGCCCCGCGCTGGATCCTCGGGCCCCACTTCTTCGACTACTTGGAGAGGATAAAAGGAGAGGGCGAGTGGGATGATACCCCGGCCTTTCAGCTGCTCTGTACAGAGCGAAAGGTGCTGGGGAGAATACTGGAAGGCAGAGGGTTCGATGTGGGCAACCCCCTGGGGTATGAGGCAGCTCAGGCCTTTGCCCAGGAACTTGACGCTCGCGCCAAAAGGTGATAGCGTTTAATAAAAGCGCCCATAGCTCAGATGGATAGAGCGTCGGACTACGAATCCGCAGGTCGGGCGTTCGAGTCGCCCTGGGCGCGCCAGGGATTTTTAAGGGGTTAGGCAATTGAGCCTAGCCCTTTTTCTTTTGTTGCCGGATGGTGACAATTTTTAGATTAAGATGTGCCGAAAAGTGCGTCTAGCTCATCATCCGCTCATTTCTAGCCTGCTTTTTTTATGGAAAATCCAATAATTTCAGCTTTTTTAAAATCAGCAAGATTGGTTTTTTTGGCAGATAAATTGCAAAAAAATCTTCCGTTCCTCACAACTTAGATGCTTATAATGTTTGCCCATGATCCAGGCAGAGAAAATAACTGTTCTCTCTGTTACACGTGTCCTTTGTCGGGGAGCTTTTTTTGGCTTGACTCTAACGCAGGAGATTTGTTAAGGTTCGTCCTCCTATGAAACGGGAAAAACTTTTCAGCGCAGCAATTCTTATTATCGGCCTTTTGTTCCCCGTGTTCCTCTGTGGCCAGGCCTGGGGGGTTGATGTACAGATCTCCCAGTTGACCGACGATCCCGACCCCGCGATCCGCGGCGGGCAAATCACCTATTCCACCTTTGTTGAAAACAATGCCGATGATACGGCCCATACTGTGGTTTTAAGCTTTCCCTTGCCTGCCACCACCACTTTTGTCTCAGTCACCGATCCCCCCGGCACCCCCGCCTGCAGCCACGATAGTGGCACACCGGGGACCGTGACCTGCACCTTCGGTGACCTCGATGGGACGCTCATTGGAGGACCTGTCTATCAGATCGATACAATCATCCGTACCACGGCGCCGACGCCGGCAACCATTGATGTCACTGCCACTGTCACCACCACTGACACCGATTCAAATCCCGCCAACAACGCCCTAACCCAGAATACGACGATTGACGACGGGGCGGATCTGGTAGTTGCCAAAACGGACTCCCCTGACCCGGTCATTGCCGGGGGAAACGTTACTTATACGATCACGGTCACGAATAACGGCCCTAACAATGCAAATACTGTCACTGTTATTGACACGCTTCCCCCTAACATGACGTATCAGTCGGTCAGCGGCAGCGGCTGGTCGTGCAGTCGTGTCTTACAGGTAGTAACCTGCCAGCGGGCATCCATCAACACCGGAGTAACAGCCCCGGCCATCACCCTGGTGGGTCGGGTGACTGGCGCTATTACCGGCACCATCACTAATACGGTGACTGTCTCTGCCGCCACGGGCGATCCCGATGTCGATAACAACACCACGACCCAAGACACTGAGGTCACGCTAGGGACAGACCTGGCCATCACCAAAACCGTTTCGCCCAACCCGACAATTAGCAATCAGGCTGCTATCTTTACCCTGCGTCCCCGCAACAACGGCCCGTTCCCTGCCGATAACGTGGTAGTCACCGATACCCTGCCGGCAGATTTTACCTATGTCTCGGCGAGCGGGACCGGCTGGGCATGCAGTCACGATGGCTCCGTCACAGGCGGCGTGGTGACTTGTACCCGGGCAAGCTACGCCGTGGGCGCCGCCAACAACATCACCATCACTGCCACGGCGCCGACAGTGGTTGTCGTGACGCCAGCATCCAATAGCGCTGCCATCGATTCCGACACCGAAGACCCTGTGGCCAGCAACGACAGCACCACGCTCAATTTCAATATCGTGCCGGATGGTGTGGACCTGACGCTGACCAAGACCAAGGCGCCCAACCCCGTTGCCCAGGGTTCCAATATGACCAGCACTTTCACGGTACATAACAACGGACCCCAAGCTGCCGCCTCAGGAACAATCACCGTGACGGACACGCTCGATAACCTGCTGGAGACCTATACGGACCCAAACTATACGGGGGCCAACTGGAGCTGCAGCTACGCCGCGCCGACGATCACCTGCGCGTACAATGCTGCGCTCGCCAGCGGCGCCAACAGTTCAGCCCTTATCATTACTACCACCGCAGTGGGCGTAGGAAGCATTCAAAACACTGCTATTGTTAGTTACAGTGGCACCCCTGGGGACTGGGATCCTTCTAATAACGATGACGACGCCACCGTCACCAGTACTGCCGAGATAGCCGATCTGACCATCACCAAGAGCGCCGATGCAGGCGGTGATACGACCCTCACCGTTAGCGAGAACACAATCACCTACACCATCGATGTTCATAATAACGGGCCTGATGCGGCCACGGGTGTCGTGCTTACCGACACCGTAGCGGGGTACTTCTCGAGCAGTACGGGCGTTGCAGTGACCAGCAGCCCTGCCAATTATACGTGCACCACGGGCAGCACGGTGACCTGTACCCAGCAAAGCGGGAGCCTCGCCAGCGGCGCGACGGATCAATTCGTTATCCAAGTCACTCGTCCCTTGTACGACGGCTCCCAAACCAACACGGCCACGGTTAATTCCACCTTGGTCGGCGATCCTGATCGTACCAATAATTCGGCGCAAGCGACCGTAACTATCGATCCCATCGCGGACGTGCAGATGCAGAACAAGACCGTCTCACCCAGTACCGTAGCCGCCGGCACCGAGGCGACCTACGTACTGACCTTCCGCAACAACGGGCCATCCACTGCCCAGAACGTCGTCGTGATTGATGATTTCACCCTTCCCGTGGGAGGGGATACGAATTTTACCATGATCTCTGCGACGCCCACTGAGGGGTCCTGCTCTTGGGACGATGGGGCGAAAATCCTAACGTGCAATGGGATCACCCTTAATAATGGCGAGTCACGGACCGTGACTGTTATTATCCGTCCCAACTGGCAGTCTGGTGATCCGGGCCGGACCATTAACAACACCGCCGCGATCGCCACGGACACTACCGAGAGCAACGCAACGAACAACACCCGGACCGCAACGTTGAATGTCAGCTCCTCCGATCTTGATTTGCTGGTCAATAAGACCGATCTACTTGACCCCATCGGTTATGAGTCGGGGGTCCCGGCCAACAACATCATTACCTATCTGGTGAGGATTACCAACCGGGGGGCCTCTCTTGCCACCGGCCTGGTCTTGATTGACGATATGACGCCGAAGAACGCGAAGACCCTGACCTTCCGCGGTGACTGGGCTGACTCCGGGGGAACGATCGGTCCTAACCTCTGTGATAACGTAGATACACCGGTAACCGGTCCGGCCACTCAACATATAACGTGTAGCTTTCCTAATCTGGCGCCTAATACCTCTTACGACCGCTACCTGCGTTTCGAGGTGATAACAGCCCCGGATCCCGCAGGAGACACGCACAACAACATTGCCACGGTGAGCGTGAACGAACACGACCGATTGGCGCCCAACAATACCGAGGCCGAGACCACCTCGGTGCGCCAGCGCGTCGATCTGACGGTTGCCAAGGCGCCGCCATTGAATCCTGTCCAGCTGCGCGAGCCCTTTAACTGGACCATCACCGTGACCAATAACGGCCCCGGGGACAGCACCCAGACAACCCTGGCCGACACCCTGCCCGCCGGCATGGCTTTTTATGGAGCTGCCCCGTCATGGGTCAAAACGGGAACCTCACCAGGCTCCGGCACCTGTACCACTGTTGGACAGAACCTGACCTGCACCCTCGGTATGCTTTCGTCCGGCGGGGTTGCCACCATTACGGTGCCGGTACGGGTGACTGCCTATCCCGGTGGGGGCACCACCACGAACTGTTCCACGGCAACCACCGACCAGTTCGACCCCAATGCCGCGAACAACACCAACCAATGCGGCACCGTCACGGTGCAACGATCGAGCCTGGCGGGGTTTGTCTACAGCGACTTGGATGACGACGGGGCAATGGAGGGCGGTGAGACCGGTATTTCCGGCGTAACCCTTACCCTGAGTGGAACCGACTTATACGGAAATACAGTCAATAGAACTACCACGACTAATGGCTCCGGCGCCTATCTGTTTGATAATTTATCGCCCTCTGACGGCACTGGCTACACGGTGACCGAGACCCAGCCGCCTTTATCGTATTTCGACGGCCTCGACAGCAGGGACAACGGCGCCAGTGCCATCCCGGGCAGCAGGACAACCGACGTCATCTCCAGCATCAACGTCCCTGCCGACACCGCACTGACAGGCTACCTCTTCGGTGAGATACCGGCAGCGAGCATTGCCGGATACGTCTGGAATGATGAAGACAATGACGGCGTCCGAGACGCCGGTGAGACCACCGGCATCCAGAACGCGCTGATCACCTTGACTGGCACCGATTACCTCGGCAACCCCGTCAATGTGAGCACCACCACCAATGCCGGCGGCGCCTATAGTTTCGGCCCCCTGCGTGCCGGCAACTACACCATCACCGAGACCCAACCTGCCGCCTGGGCAGACGGCCTGGATAGCGCCGGAACTGCCGGCGGCACGGTAGGCAACGACATTATCTCCGGCATCGTCCTCAATGCCACCACCACTGCTACTGACTATGATTTCGGCGAGATCGGCGGCAGCCTTGCCGGCACCGTATACAACGATATCAATAACAATGGCATCGATGAGGCGGCTGAGCCGGGGATCCCCAACGCTACGGTGACGCTGACCGGCGCTGATATCAACGGCAATCCCATAAATCTTGTTACCACCACTGCGGCAGACGGCAGTTATAGCTTCAGCAACCTGCCGATGCCGAACGCATCTGGATATACCATAACCGAGACCCAGCCGGCGGGGTGGGTTGATGGTCAGGATGCGCTCGGAACCCTCGGCGGGACCCTGGGGAATGACGTCTTTTCGGGAATACTTTTCCCCACTCCGGGGGCAGCAGGAACCGGCTACAACTTCGGGGAGATCGAGGGTACAGCCGGGATCGCGCAGGTCTCAGGCAAGGTATGGCTGGACTCTAACCATGACCGTTTGGACAACGACGGCAACGGCCAGGCAGCCTGGACTGTCGAGTTAATCCAGCGTGCAACCCCCTTTGACACCACCTACACGCTCATTGCTACTACCATTACCAATGCTGCAGGCGAATATGCCATTAATGGCTTGTCCCCTGGCGCCTATGAGATCCGCTTTCGCCACCCGTCCAGTGGCTACATCTATGGCATCCCCATCTCCGCATGGCCGGGGGTGGATCTGACCTACGGTACTATCCGCAACCTGGTGCTTGCTTCCGGCGACAACGTCCTGAACCAAAACCTGCCGCTCGATCCCGGTGGCGTGGTTTACGACGCCGTGACGCGCGTTCCAATAGCTGGCGCTGTAGTAACCCTCTCAGGGCCGCCGGGTTTTGATCCGGCCATCCATCTCGTGGGCGGGGCAGCCAATGTCTCCCAGACCACCGATGCCACAGGGGTGTATCAGTTCAACTTGTTTGATACGGCACCTGACGGGGTCTATACCCTGGCAGTCACGGCGCCGGCAGGGTACTTGCCGATTGTCTCGGCCATGATCCAGCCTTGCAGCAACACACTGGATGTCCTCGCAGCTCCTGCCCCGGCGCTGGTTCAGAACAATGTGGGTCCGCCGACAACGAGCACACCGGGGGTGTGTCCGGCAGATTCGGCAGGGCTTGCCGCAGGCGCAGACACGACCCAATATTTCATGGCATTTAACCTCCAGCCCGGGACATCTGCCAACGTGGTGAACAACCACATCCCCCTGGACCCGGCTGGCGAGGCCCTCTTAATTTCCAAGACCGTTAACAAAAGGACCGTCAGCGTCGGCGATTTAATACTCTATACTTTAAGGATTCAAAACACCACTTCCGCTGTCTTGGCCGACATCACGATTCGCGACAATATCCCGGCTGGTTTTAAGTATGTAGCGGGTTCGGCGCGGCTGGATGGGCAAGCTATCACGCCGGTGGGTAATCGGCCCATCGAATTTCAGGGGCTCACCTTTGCCGCCAATCAAACGCGAATCATCACCTATGTCCTGATTGTGGGCTCGGGGGTTCAGGAGGGCGACTATGAGAACACCGCCTTTGCCTTAAGAGCGGGCAGTCGCATCTCGAATATCGCCAAAGCCAGCGTTTGCGTGGTAAAGGACCCCATCTTCGACCTGACCACCATTATCGGCAAGGTCTTTCATGATAAGAATGGCAATGGCGCTCAGGAGGAGGGTGAAGAGGGCATTGCCCTGGCCAAGGTGGTATCCGTCAGGGGGGAAATTATAACGACCGATCAGTTTGGCAGGTATCACCTTGCCGGGGTCGATGCCGGCAGGCCTGATAGGGGGAGAAATTATATCTTGAAGGTGGACCCCAAATCCCTGCCTGCGGGAGCGAGCTTTACTACCGACAACCCCCGTGTCATCAGGATTACCCCCGGCCTTATGCAGAAGATGAATTTCGGGGTGAAGCTTCCTGGAGATGCGTCAAAAATAGGGGAGGCTGTCGAGTCTATCAAAAAGGGTGACGGGGGGCATGCGGCTCCTCCTGCGGGGACGAACACAGCTCCCTCAGCCGGGAGGACTTCCGGGGAAAACATAACACCCCCACCAAGGGGGACTGAGGCAGCTGCGTCTGAGGAGACGGCGTCTGCGGGAAAGACTCCCTCTGTATCAGTTACCCAGGATCGCTTGCTAGCTACTCCCAAGCTCAATCTCTCAATTACTAATGATATTATTATAAGAACGGCAAAGGGTCTTCAAGATGATATCGTCTTTTTCATCTATACCAACTATCCCGACTTCATCGAGAATTACCAAATCATCATTTATGCAAAGGAGGATCTTGAAGGCAAATATCCCTTGAAGACCACCGAGTTAAAAAAGGCCAATAATTATGAACCGATTTATTGGGATGGCATCCTGGATAACGGGTCCTTGCTTGAGACCAACAAGGAATACAAGTACGTCCTCGAGGCATATGGCAAGAAAGGGAGAAGGGATGAGACGCTGCCCAAGTTTTTCACCGTGACGAGCGGGCCATTGCTGCCGGACAAAAAGAAGGAGGGGGAAAAGACCGAGGCAACAAAGGGGATGCCGGGTTTTGGGGCGGATAATACCGCCCAACGCGGCATCATCCCAGAAGGCGAAAAGGTCGTTATCTACGGGAAAGATCTTGCGCCGACGGACAAGGTATATATCGATGACCAGCCTGTTGCCGTTGATGAAGACGGCAGGTTCATTGCGGAATCGTATAAATCGCCCGGAGAACATCAATCTACTATCGTCGTCAAAGATGCTCAAGGGGCGGTGAAGAGTTCTCAGGTTGAGCGGATAGATGTTGCCGGTGAAAAGAAAGGCCCTGTAAAGGCCTTTTTCAAGGATTTTTTCCAGGATTTCTTCATCGTAGGCATTGTCGATCTAACCCTGGGGCAGTATTCCTTCAAAGGCCATGTCGAGCCGGTTGCCCAGGACGATCATTATGATGAGAAGGTTTATGTAGACGGCAGAGCAGCCTTTTATTTAAAAGGGAAGATAAAGGGCAAATACCTTCTGACCGCTTACCTGGATACGGAAGAAGGAAAAATACAAGACATATACAAGAGGCTCGGCGATAAGGACCCTAAGCGTATCTTCCGTAATCTTGATCCTGATAAATACTACCCGGTTTATGGCGATGATTCCACGCTCGTCAGCGATGTTGAAACCCAGGGTATGTTTTATGTGCGGATTGAATGGGACAAATCCAAGATCCTCTGGGGGAACTATAACACCCAGATCACCGGCACGGAGCTTGCCAGGTACAACCGAAGCCTGTATGGCGGCAAGGTATATTATGAATCCATCTCTCAAACGCGATTCGGAGATTCCAAAGGGATTTTAACGGGGTTTGTTGCCGAGTCCCAGAGCCTCCAAGACCATAATGAGTTTTTATCCACCGGAGGCAGCCTCTATTATTTGAGATACCAAAGGGTGGTGGAGGGATCGGAAAAGGTAGCTATCCAGGTAAGAGATAAGGATTCCGGAAGGGTGGTGAATACCGCAACACTTATTGCGGGGAAGGATTACACTATCGACTACTATCAAGGCCGTCTCATATTAAACTCGCCGCTTTCCCTCCTCGCCGATTCCTATACCATCATAAGCAGCGCGCTTTTTAATGGCGATGCCGTCTCTTTAGTTGTGGACTATGAGTATAACTCGGAATGCTTCGGCTGCAATAACGAAATAGAAAATCTTACCGGAGGTGCACGGGGCTTCTGGTGGATATTCGATCAGTTTGGTGTAGGCTCGACCTTTGTGAGGGAAAAGAGGGATAACCAGGACTATAACCTCTATGGCGTAGATGCGAAGATAAAGCTCTTTAAAGGCACCTATACCAACATTGAATTTGCTTCTTCTCAACAGACCCAGATACCCGGATCATTTTCCGTCGATGGTGGCTTGAGCTTTTCGCCCATAAAGACATCGGCTGATAAAAACAAGGGGAATGCCTATAAGGTAGGGCAGGTAATTGACTTTAAGGAGATTACAGGCGGTGCTTTTCCGCTCGATCTCGAGGCATATTATGTTTTTAGAGAACAAGGATTTTCCAGTTTAGATAAAGATACCGAACACGATACCACCGAATTCGGCGTGAAATTGCAGTACGATATAACAAAGAACGGCACCTTTCGGTTAAAGCATTCCACCTTTGATGAAAAAGACGCTTTATTTGAGAGTACCTCAACGGCTCAACTGGAATGGCGTTGGACAGAGAGATTAAGAAGCATCCTCGAAGTGAGGTATAAGAAGCTCAAAGAGGGCGAAGGCTTCGTCCAACCCGTGCATCCTGAAGATGACCATATCCTCGGCAACGAAGAGGATGTTATCGGGGCGGTCAAGGTTGCGTATGACCTTACTAAAGGCACACAGCTGTATGCAGCCCAGCAAGTAACACTCTATAGAAACGATGAGACCCCCAGAGACAACAAAACAACCCTCGGGATAAGTTCTCAGATCACTGAGTGGCTCAAGGCGGATCTTGAAGGCTTTGCGGGGGATCTAGGGTATGGTGGTCGTGTTGGCCTCACGACCGCCGTTAATGAAAGGCTCAATACTTACACAAGCTATATGCTCTCTACCGATAGAACGGAAGGGAGGACGCATAGGGTTACCTTTGGCTCTACGTACATGATGAACGATAAAACGGATATTTATTCTGAAAACCAATTCAAGGATTCAAGAGAGGAGACTGCCAATTCGGAGATAGTTGGCATTAAGTATCGCCCGACCCAAAGATGGAATATCGATTTTAAGTATGAAAACTCCCATGTTACCAAAGACACGGTAGATTCATATGTAGAGCAGAATATCATAAAGAGGGATACCGCTTCTTTCGGGGTAACCTACGACCATGGACCCCTTAAGGCATCTACCAGATTTGAGCTGCGCCTTGATAGAGGGGATGAGGATGAAAACCAATATGTTACCACCACCTCTCTAAAATACACGGTGAATAAGGAATGGACCTTCCTCGGTAATTGCAATTTCTCTTTATCTCGTAATATGACAAATCATATGGATGATGCCCGCTTCTTCGAGATCAGCACGGGTTTTGCGTATAGACCGATAAAATTGGATAAGCTCAATATGCTCTTTAAATATACGTTCCTGGAAGACCTCCCCCCTCTCTCTCAGATTGGGAGCACTGATGTTGATGAGAGAAGCCACGTAATTTCGTTGGAAGGTATATATGATCTCTCCAGGTATTTTAGCCTGGGAGGTAAAGCTGCATATAAGTCCGGGCAGATGAGGCTGGGAAGAACCAGTGGTGAGTGGGTTTCTTCCGATACTATGCTTTTTGCGGGGAGGATCAATTACCAGTTCATCAAGAACTGGGATGCGAGTCTTGAATACCGTTATTTAAAGGTCGTTCAGGCAAAAGACTACAAACATGGCCCCCTTGTGTGCCTTTACCGGCATATCGGTGACCACGTTATGATCGGCGTGGGTTACAATTTCACCGATTTTAATGATGACCTAACAAACTTGAGTTATGAGGCACGTGGGTGGTTCGTGAATTTTATCGCCACGTGGTAACGTAGACCTACCTTTATCCTACGAAGCAATATGCCGGGGTTCGAGTCGCCCTGGGCGCGCCAGAAACATATGAAAGGGCTAGCCGGTAAAGGCTAGCCCTTGTTTAAGAGGGGGGCATTTACGGCCCCCTTCGCTCATCGTTGCACCGTACTACTTATCTCGTGTTTATTTTAAATAAAGCTACTTCTTGGGCTTGGTCTTTTTTGGTCGCCTTTTTATCTCACCCTTCAGCGCAAAAAAAAGCAATACCGTTGCCCCGATAACACCCACGGCTCTCATGGAAGCTGTTGCAACCGATATCACGGGTTGCAATTCTATCTGAACGAATTGCCCCGCAGAAGGCTTTGCATGGGTCCCTTGCAAGATGACGACAGGGGGGGTTGTCAGAATGGCGATGACTAATACCGCAGCTCCCAGTACCAGGATGATCCTTTGAAGAATATTCATTATCTCCTCCTCGTTAAGTTTTAAGCGTCAAGATCCGTCTTCAGAAATGGATGCTAGTGAAAAATGCACGTATTGTCAAGCAAAACCTTCAAAGATTTACTCAAGGTGAATGCCGCCTGGTGCGGCTAGGGCATTGTCTTCGCCTGGCCGATATGACTTGCCCACCACTTGTTTTTCTGCTACCATATTATTACTATAGCGATCAAATGCAGGGTAAAAACAGCTCATTGACGGATCACGAGATGATGGAGCTGGCCGTAGAGGAGGCGCTCCAGGCATCGCGAGAGGGGGAGGTTCCCGTCGGTGCGATCTTGGTGAGCGATGGCGGGGTGGTGGCCCGGGACCATAACCGTTCCATTTCCTTCAATGACCCTACTGCCCACGCCGAGATATTGGTCCTGCGTGCCGGCGCCGCACGGCTGGGGAATTACCGCCTGAACGGCTGCGAGCTCTATGTAACCATCGAGCCCTGTTTGATGTGCGCCGGAGCTATCGTGCACAGCCGCGTCTCACGCCTCGTCTTCGGTGCGCGGGATGAAAAGGGCGGGGCAGTGGAATCTCTCTATCACATCCTGGAAGATGCCAGGCTTAATCATCGGGTGCAGGTGACCGAGGGTGTGCTCGGCGAGCGGTGTCAGGAGATCATGCAGGGCTTTTTCTCAGCCCGGAGGGGATAGAAGGAGAGGTACCGAAGTGGTTATAACGGGGCCGACTCGAAATCGGCTGTCCCGGGAAACTGGGACCGTGGGTTCGAATCCCACCCTCTCCGCCAGGAAATGTAGCAAAGCTACATTTCACGGGTAGCTAATAGCTATTGGCTTTTAGCTGATTGTACAAGGCTCAATTTCACGTGTGGCTTATAGCTCATAACTGGAAATTTTCGCTATCCGCGTATAGCAGATAATGAAATTTAGGTTTAAGAATTTTAGGGTCTACCAAGAAGCAAAGGATTATTGCAAGTTTTGCAAGGACGTCATTAAAAAGTATATTGCGAAACAGGACAAGGGGCTTGCAAACCAATTAGAAAGGGCTTTAAATTCCATTGTGCTTAATATTGCCGAGGGATCGGCTGACAATTCTGACGCCGAGTTTGCTCGGTTCTTGAGTATCTCGATTAGATCGGTCTACGAATCGGTGGCTGGATTTGATCTTGCAACGCTCCATAGGTATATTGATGAAGATTTGAACCAAAAGATTGAAGATAAGGCACATAGTCTTGTAAAACAGCTTTCTTCATTTCGCAGCACATTGAAGCAATAGGGTTTGTGCTATAAGCTAAAAGCTATGAGCTATGTGTATTCTGTCGCTCTGCGACAGAATCCTGGAGAGATGCCCGAGCTGGCCGAAGGGGCACGATTGGAAATCGTGTGTGCCGGGTGACCGGTACCGAGGGTTCGAATCCCTCTCTCTCCGCCAATCTTTTTGCCTTGCAAAAAGATTGGCGAGATCTCGCCCTCCGACGAAGGCGGAGAGGCGGATCCGCCAGAAAATGTAGCTTTGCTACATTTCACGGGTGGCTTATGGCTGTGGGCTTATAGCTGGTTGAGCAAGACTTAATTTTACTCGTAGCTTATGGCAGCCAGCTTGTAGCTGGACGTTTTAAGAATATCAGTGAGGGTGCCTTGGCAGCATTCCGCATCTATCAATAGCCAGTATTGATAGCTGGGTCCTGCGTACCGGATAGTTACAAACCCCGTCAGGTCCGGAAGGAAGCAGCGGTAGTAACCTCATTCGGTGTCGCAGTAAACCTAGCTATCAATAGTGGTTATTGGCTATAGATAAGGAGAATAATCAACCACGGAAAGACACGGAATATCACGGTTGGAATAATAAAAATGAATTATTATATTAGTGCAGTGCAATTCTGTCGCTTTGCGACATCCCGTCCTTTATATTTTGCCGCCTTGCGGCATGATGTCCTTAAAAGATTTAAAGGAGCATCATTATACAAAGTAGTGCGGGACGTGAAACTCCGTGGTGAATGAGAAAATATGGGAAGCTACCTTGTCATAGCGCGAAAATGGCGGCCGCAGGTTTTTGAGGAGCTGGCGGGTCAGGAGCATGTGACCCGTACCCTCCAGAACGCCATCGCGGCAAACAGGCTGGCTCATGCCTTCCTCTTTGCCGGCCCCCGGGGGGTGGGTAAGACCTCGGCAGCCAGGATCTTGGCCAAGGCGGTTAATTGTCAGCAAGGCCCGATTCAAAAGCCCTGCAACCAGTGCGAGAGCTGTAAGGAGATAGCCGAGGGCAACTCCATCGATGTGCTCGAGATCGACGGTGCGTCCAATACCGGTGTGGATAACGTGCGGGAGCTCCGGGAGAATGTCAGGTATCTCCCCAGCAAGAGCAGGTACAAGATCTATATCATCGACGAGGTCCATATGCTCTCCACCAGCGCCTTTAATGCCCTGCTGAAGACCTTAGAGGAGCCCCCTCCCCATGTCCTTTTTATCTTTGCAACCACCGAGCCCCATAAGATCCCCCTGACCATCCTCTCCCGCTGTCAACGCTTTGACTTCAAGCGAATCCCCGTGGCCGTTATCTTTGAGCGGTTACGCGAGATAACAATTGCCGAAGGCGTGAAGATAGCCGATGATGCCCTCATGCTCATCTGCCGCGAGGCAGAAGGGAGCATGAGGGATGCCCAGAGCCTCCTCGACCAGGCCATCTCCTATGGCGGGGAAGAGGTGAAGAGGGAGGATGTCTTAACCCTGCTCGGGATCGCCGATCGGAAGATCCTCTTTGACCTTTCCGGGGCCATCTTCCGAAAGGAGGTCAAAGGGTGTCTCTCCCTCGTCGATGAGCTGTACAAACTCGGTTATGACCTGGGACAGTTTTGCAGGGATTTCCTGAGCCACTTCCGTAATCTCTTGGTGGTGAAGCTCGAGGGTGGTCAGAGCCCTGTGCTCAATATACCTGAGGATGAGGTAAAATTGCTCGTGGAACAGGCAGCGGGCGTCAGCTTTGAGGACCTGCACCGGTTATTTCAGATGCTGTTGAAAGGTGAGGAGTTGATGGCCCGAACCCCCTTTCCCAAGGTGATTTTGGAAATGACGGTGGTGGAGATGGCGCGTCTGGCATCGTTGCTTCCGATAGAAGAGATCTTATCGCGAATAGAACAATTAGAAGCTACCCTCTCCCGGAGGGGGCCGAGCACGCAAGGGGGTTCTACCGGTTCAAAGCAGGAAAAAAAAGACGATGAATCAAGGGGTAAGCAAATGCCGGTAGAAGAGGTGAGTGAGACCTCCCCTGCGCCGGTAGGGGGAGAAGTGGGGGAGGAGGCCCTGCGGCAGTGGGAGGAGTTCCTCACCTTTGTCAGGGGAGAGAACCCCGTCCTTGCCTCTTTTCTCATACAGGGGCATCTCGTTCGACTCGACGATGCGTGTCTGGAAATAGGGTTTGCCAAGGGTTCTTTCGCCCTCGACCGCTGCTCCGAACGCGATACGCTCCACTCCGTGGAGGAGATTGCCCGACGCCATTTCAAACAAGAGGTGCAGGTGAAGATCCAGTCCACCAACCTTTCGAAGGAGGCAAAGAAAACCGCGAGAACTTCAGCCCATGATGGCGAGACGGATCTGGTGAGACACCTGAAGAAAGAGGCCGTGGGCAACCCTGTTATCCAGGAGGCCGTTGAGATCTTCCAGGGTCGGATTGTTGAGGTCAAGGTAAAAGAGGGGTCGTGATCATGAGGAGGTGGTAAGATGAGCAAGGGTTTAGGAGATCTGATGAAGCAGGCGCAAAAGCTGCAGTCCAAGATGGTGGAGCTCCAAGAAGAGCTGGCGGGCAAGACGGTGGAAGCCACAGCCGGTGGAGGGATGGTTGCGGTGGTGATCAACGGCAAACAGGAGATCCTCTCCCTCAAGATAGATCCGGAGGTCGTCGATCGCCAGGAGATCGAGATGCTTCAGGACTTGATCATCGCAGCGGTGAACGATGGGATCAGGAAGGCGCAGCAGATATATGCCGAGGAGATGAAGAAGCTGACGGGTGGCATGGCCATCCCTGGTTTGATCTAAGATGTCCACGTATACTCCGGCAATTGAAGATTTGATCGCTAAGCTTGCCAAGCTTCCGGGTATCGGGAAGAAGACGGCGGCCCGGCTTGCCTTTCATATCCTCCAGTCCTCGCAGGAGGATGCCCAGGCCCTCGTGCGCAGCATCCTGAGGGTCAAGGAGAGGATAGGGCTCTGCCGGACCTGTTTTAACATCGCCGAGGGAGAGGTTTGCGCCATTTGCAGAAATTCCCAGAGGGACCATTCCAGCCTGTGTGTGGTAGAGGAGCCGAGCGATCTCATGGCCATCGAGGCGACGGGGATCTTTAAAGGGCTTTATCACGTCTTGCACGGCGCTATAGCCCCCTTGGACGGGGTAGGGCCGCAGGGGTTGAAGATAGCAGAGCTCTTGGAGCGATTGAAACAAGGCGGGGTAACAGAGGTCATCCTCGCCACTAACCCGACCATCGAGGGCGATGCCACTTCCCTCTACCTTGCCAAGGTCGTTAAACCGTTGGGGATAATGGTGACCCGCATCGCTCAGGGGATTCCGGCGGGGGGGGACATCGAATATGTGGACATCAAGACGATGAGCAGATCGCTGGAGGGCAGGAGAGAGGTATAAAAAAAGTTGACATGGGTGCTTACTTGGCTTATATAGAGTTTTTACGTGGCGGGAAGGTGTTTTATTTTTTTCCGCCATTATTGTGAAAAAAGGTGCGAGAGAAAGGATGATTGAGATCAGGCTTCACGGCAGGGGAGGGCAGGGGGCTGTCACCTCGGCAGAATTGTTGGCCTTGGCTGCTATTAAACAGGGGCGCTATGCCCAGGCCTTCCCGAGCTTCGGTCCGGAGCGAAGGGGCGCGCCGGTGGTGGCTTTCTGCCGAATCAGCGATGAGGAGATCCGGGTGAGGGCCGTTATCTCCCGGCCGGATATTGTCCTGGTATTGGATCCGAGCATCTTGCGGCTTGTGGATGTGAGCAACGGCCTCAAGGCAGACGGGGTTTTGGTGGCCAATACGCGCTTTTCCCCTGAAGAGATAAAAAAAGAGCTGGGGGTGAAGAGCCGCGTGGCCACGGTTGATGCCAACAGGATCGCGCAGGAAGAGCTCGGTCTGACTATCACCAATACCACCATGCTGGGGGCATTGCTCAAGGCGTCGGAGGTGGTGGATAAGGGGGCGATGATCGAGCCCTTTCAGGAGAGGTTTGGCAGGCTGGCGGAACGGAACATCAAGGCCTTTGAGAGGGCCTATAAGGAAACTAAGATCCTCTAAAATGGGGAATGCGCAATGGCTAAGCAAGAGCATGAGATTGGCTGGAAAGAGCTGAATGTCGGTTGTGTGATAGATGAGCCCGGCAATGCCGCTTGTTATCGCACGGGCGATTGGCGGTCGCAACGCCCGGTGTATAATAAGGACCGATGCATTCGGTGTGGTACCTGCTATATCTTCTGTCCTGATATGGCCATCAAGGCACTCGAGGATGGGTATATCGAGCATGACCTCTATTACTGCAAGGGGTGCGGGATATGCGCACAGGAGTGCCCGGCCGACGCCATAGCCATGGTGGATGAGGAGGAGTAGATGGCGATTAAGGTGGGAATGGAGGTCTCTATTGCGGCGGCGCAGGCGGTAAAACAGGCCAATACCGATATCATCGCCGCCTATCCGATAACCCCCCAGACCCATATTGTGGAGCACCTCGCAGAATTGGTGAACAACGGCGAGTTGGATGCCGAATTCATCCCCGTGGAGTCCGAACACTCTGCCATGAGCGTCTGTACGGGCAGTTCGGCAGTTGGGGCCCGGAGCTTCACCTGCACCAGCTCCCAGGGTTTAGCCTTGATGAGCGAGATCGTCTATATCGCTTCCTTTCTCAGGCTCCCCATCTTGATGCTGCTGGCCAATCGTTCGCTCTCAGGCCCCCTGGGCATCTGGAACGACCACTCCGATGTTATGTCCATCAGGGATTGTGGGTGGATTCAAGTCTTTGCCGAGAATGGGCAAGATGTCTACGACCACGTCTTCATCGGCTATCGGGTAGCTGAGGATCGCAACTGCCTACTTCCCTTTCTGGTCAATTTGGATGGTTTTATCCTCACCCACATGATCGAGCCCATCGAGATGATGGATCAAGATATGGTGAACCGTTATCTCCCCCCCTATCAGCCCCTCTACACCCTCCATCCCGACCACCCGGTTACCATGGGGGCCTTTACCGGTCCGGCACTCTACACCGAGACCAAAAAGGCCCAGGATGAGGCGCTCAAGGGCTCCCTGCCGTATATCATGAAAGGGTGGCAGGAGTTCGGGGATCTGACCGGAAGATACTATCACCCGATAGAGCGCTATAAAACAGAAGATGCCAAGATCATCCTTATTACCCAAGGCAGTTTGGGCGGTACGGCATCGATTGCCATCGACAGCCTGAGGGAGAAGGGTGAGTCGGCGGGGTTGGTAAAGATCAGGCTCTGGCGTCCCTTCCCATTTGAAGAGTTCAGGGAGGCCGTCAAAGGCGCTGAGCTTGTGGTGGTAATTGACCGGGCCATATCCTACGGCGGGCCGGGAGGCCCTCTGGCCGGAGAGATTCGGTCGGCCCTCTACGCGCAGGAGAGGCGCCCGCGGGTGGTCAATGTTATCGCCGGGATAGCAGGCCGCGATGTTGCCCCTGAGGACTTTGAGCAGATCATCCGGCAGGCCCGAAAGAGCTCTGGCGAGGGGTATGAGATATACGGCGTGAGGGAATGATGATCAAGCATTTAGACCGTTTGAGTGTCAAGAAAGCACGACAGATTTCGAAAGAGGAATACTTTGCCCCCGGACATAGGGCGTGTCAGGGGTGCGCTGAGGCCCTGGCGGTCCGCTTAGTGGTCAAGGCCCTCGGGCGGAACAACGTCATCGCCTGTGCTACCGGATGTATGGAGATCGTTTCCTCTCCTATGCCTTTGACCTCATGGAATGTCCCCTGGATTCATGTCGCCTTCGAGAACGCCGCGGCCGTGGCATCGGGTATCGAGTCTGGCTTGAAGGCGATGATGCGCAAGGGGCGACTTCCTCAACAGAAGATCAACGTTATGGCGATGGCCGGCGATGGCGGGACCAGTGATATCGGCATCCAGGCCCTCTCCGGGGCCTTCGAACGTGGACACGACTTCGTCTATTGCTGTTTCGACAATGAAGGATATATGAATACGGGGATTCAGCGCTCCTCTGCGACCCCCTTCGGCGCCTCCACCACCACCTCTCCCGCCGGCAGGGTGGTGTCTGGGCAGACCACCTGGAAGAAGAACATGCCCGAGATAGCCGTTGCCCACGATATACCCTATGTAGCCACAGCCTGCACGAGCTACCCGTTCGATCTCATGGAGAAGGTGCAGAAGGCCGCCGCAATCGAGGGACCTACCTACGTCCATATCCTATCGGTCTGTCCCACGGGGTGGCGCCTGCCTACCCACTTGTCCGTTCAAGCCGGGCGTCTGGCAGTAAAGACGGGGATGTTCCCGATGTACGAGGTGGAGCGGGGGAGATATACGCTGAGTGTCGATCTTCCCGAGTTGCTCCCTGTCGAGGAATATCTCAAGATCCAGGGGCGGTTCAGGCACCTGACCCCGGAGATGATCGAAAAGATTCAGCATCGGGTCCGGGATGAATATGAAAAGTTGAAAAAGAAGGTGCGGATGACGAACGAGGACCAGGAAGGGAAAACAGCCAGTTAGAGCAGATCTTACGAGTCATGATTAGAGCGCAAACATCCTGGTGTTTCCGTCGGAAAACCAGTTTCCTCCCAGACGTTAAAGATTGAACTCATTCCCACCCGCTTCTCATGGGGGACTCCACACTATTCACCGTACACAATCCGACATCAGCGGTTCTGCCAACGTTTTTTCTTGAAAGGATGAGGTGGATGATTATTTTTGTCTATGACAATGATGAGGCGAGGGAGGTATAGCATATGGTGGTGATCAGGTGGGAGCCTCTGATGGACCTTGTTGCCATGCAGGAGAGGATGAACAAAATCTTTGATGAGACCTTTTCCAGGGGGACGCTGGATCAGGTAGCCGGCGTTTGGTTGCCTGCGGTGGATATCGTGGAGAAGGGGGATGAGATTATACTGACGATGGAGCTTCCCGGGGTAGATCAAGAGGCAATCGACATCAAGGTGGCGGAAGATGTGCTCACCATCAAGGGCGAGAGAAGGCTAGAGGAGGAGACCAAGAGAGAGGATTACCACAGGCTCGAACGCCCGTATGGCAAGTTCAGCCGCTCCTTCAGCCTCCCTGATACCGTTGAGCAGGAGAAGCTGAAGGCGAGCCATAAAGACGGGATTCTACGCATAGTCCTCCATAAAAAAGGGGAAACCAAGCCGAAGCAGATCAAGGTTGAGGTTAGGGAATAAGGGGCGCCGGCATGGAGCCGCTTATTTTTTGTTCTTGTTCACTCCTGACCAGTCTTGCCTTTCTTTATAAACTCCTCTGCCCCCTTCTGTATGGCCTGCCGCCTCCTGAAGGCATCGGCTTCTTCGCCAAAGGTTGCATCTTGTAGCTCGCGTATCCGCTTTTCCCTTTCTTTCTCGCTCAGATCGGGGTCATTCAGTATCTCTTTCTCTTTGGCAAAGTATTGTTCCTTGATCATCTCTTCTTCTGCGATGGCACGGTCGACTTCTTCGAGTCGCTGTCTTTGAACCGGGTTGAATACCTCCATGCGCAGGTGCTCTAAAAAGGCCTGCTTTTCCTCTTCGGTACGCAATTCAGATATATCCTTCGTATAGAACTGTACTTTCTGCTGGTAGCGCGTATACTCCGTGATGTTGGCATCAGAGGTTAATTCGTCACCCCACATGTCGTTGTTCAACTCTCTCAGTAATTGCTCTTTTTGGGCTGCATACAGGTTTGCATCATAGAAGATCGTATTGCGCCTGATGGTATATTCCTGAGCCTCTACACTAGCGCCGAATATGATATCGGCGATTTCCTTCCCGAACACTGCACGCCGGTAATCCTGAAGCATGGCAAGGTGCTCCAGGGCCTGACCCGGGGTTGTGGGCATACCCCACTCTTTTAGCTTATCCTGAAGACCTATCTGGCAATTCAGATATATCTCGTACAGGTTCAACATCTTATCAGCTGTATCGGCAGACAGGACCGAGTAGAGGTATTGTCGAGCTCGTGCCAGGTTATCTGCCAGATCCTCGGCACTCTTACATATCTCATCCAAATACATAAAAAAATTTAACGTATGTTCATTAACAATGTCGCTCGAAAAATCTTCTCTTACCTTCTGAGTGCTAAAATTCTCCTGTCTATAATCCAGTGCGCTATCCTGTAGCTTGGTTTGATAACTTTTATCGATAATGTGACCTTGAAAACCTTTTTTTTCCCAAATCAGGTGCACCGCGATTATCATGAGAACTAGGATCAGTGCCACACCTATAGCCAGGGTTATCATTTTTTTCTTTTTCATGAAACTGCTCCTCTTGAAGTGAACTCCATAGCCCGTGGCGAGATAGCTTACTTTTCGGCTCCCCTATACATAATTTCTCTCCTGCGGAAGGCCTCTGCATCTTTCCCGAAAAAATTTTCTTGCAACGCCTTAATCCTTTTGTCCTTTTCCTCCTCAGTTATTTTCCTTGAATCCAATATCTCCTTTTCTGCTACGCGATAGCGCGCCATATTCTCCTTTTCCCTGGCAATTTGATCGTCAACCTCGCGCAACCTCTTTACCTGTTCTTTGGAAAAAAACTCTTTTCTGAACTCTTCTATTTTATTCGTGCGCTTCCCCTCACTCAATTCGGAAAGATCTTTCTGATATAACAGCAGTTTAAGCTGATACCGGTTATAGGGATTGTTGTCCTCTCCAATGGAAATCACCTCGCCGTCCCACATGTCGTACTTAAGCCCTTGCAGACCGCTTTCTTTTTCTTTTCCGCAAAGGGTGCTATCGTCGATGATCAACGACCTCCTTAGAAGATACTCCCTTTTCTTAACATCCATGCCGAAGAGCGCATCGGCGGTTCCCTTCCCCAGTCTAGCCCGCCGGACATTCTGAATCTTGTAAAGCAGCATGAGAATAAGTTTTGGTTCAGAAGTCTTTGCTCGGTATTTCGGGTTGTTTCCGAGCTCTATCTCGCACTTTAAATACTTCTTATAAATTTCAAAAAGCCTCCGTGCCTCGGATTCTTTAAACTGAGAATGAAGATATTTCTTCACTTTGCTAAAATGTTCATGAAGTTGCTCGACAGATTGCACCGCGAATCTCTGCTCAAGGAAACGAAAAAGATCCAGTGTTTTGGCTGTGGCGATGCCATCGGAAAGATAGGAACTGCTCGGCGAAGCTGGCTTGTTTCGATTGCCTGGGAAGCCTTTGTCAAAGATATAATGCCTTTTCAAATAATGCTCTTCGGCCTTGTACGTCATATAATTTACCACTCGAAGGGCTACGAAAGCTAAGATTACCGCGACACCTACGGCAATAATGATCTTCTTCTTTGTCATAGTCATATTTAATCCAGCTTCAGGACTAGTATGTCAAAATAATATCATGAGATCAGAATGATGGCAAATAATGAAGACCTCGGAGCTACCCCACGAAGTCCGCTGCCCTGGAAAGCCATCTAGATATTACAAAGGAAAAGGGGATATGATGATATCCCCTTTTCCTTTGTTACGTGCGTGAATCTAAAAAAATCGATCTAATAACCTTTCGACTTTAAACCCTTAACAATGTTTACATAGCCACCAACGACATCGAACGAGACGCCGTTGGGATTAAGATTGACCATATCAAGGTGATCGACACCGTGACTCCACCAAGAGCCGAACTCAACACCTCTGAAGTAACCCCATTTTGCTGAGTCGTCCGTCACCAGCCCGTCATTGTATCCTGCCCACAGGAGCCACATTTCAGTCGCCAGAGCGGGCAAAGCCTTGTGAAAAGCGGCAACATATTGCTGTGGAGTTGATGGCTGCTCGAGTGTGCCGCCCAACGACTGCATTAACATGGTTAAGAAATACGATAACATAGAAAATACATTGTAGTCTCTAAATGCTCCAGTCCAACTCTGATAGTAAATGCCCGGCTTATTGGGCGTGTTTGGATTAAAAACACGCGTCATGTAATTTTCCGATAGGTTAAGGATATTTATATCCAATTGACTCTGATCGCCGGCAAAGGGTACCATGCCAGCCATCATTTCGGAGAGTGCCGGAACTAACCTCTGTATATCAACCATTGTTTGAGCAATTTTCGAGCCTCTGTGCGGACTATCCACGGTGGTAAGGCTTGCCACGTAGGGATAGAGACCCAGATTCGTGATGGCATCACGGGTATAGAGGCCTCCGTGAGAGTGCCCGATGATATTAAATTTCGCAGCCCCGGTAGCTGCTTTGATTTGTAGAAACTGTGCCTTAAACTGCTCGGCCTTTTGACGAGTTGACCCAAGGGAATCCACATTTGTAAAATAGACCTTGGCGCCTCTTGCTGTAAGGGCTTCACCTATGCCGGGAAAGCTATTCGGGTATACGGGAGTTGCTATAAAACCCATTCCATGAGCCATAATAATCGGATACTTTGTTGCACAGGAAGTGTCTGCGGCAACGACTGGCGATGCCAGGACAATTGCCACCATGAGGGTGAATGCTAAGCAGATACCGATGCCCCTAAACGTACCCATCCTTTTCATAGTGCCTCCTTCTCATATTTTTTTAATTTATCCTCCCCGAAATACATATACATATATAGTGACCCGAGGTCGGTGCAGGGATTGTCGTAGTCGGTTCGGAGGACTGACGAGGATATAGCAGCATAGCAATAGTGGTCTCTCCTAAAAGCACAACCCCCGTTATACCTCGGAGAATACGCCTGGCACTTACAGAACCATCTATCTCAAAGAGCGAGAAAAGCCCTTAAAGACAATAGGTTATCAAAATATGAGGTCTGAATACTGGTAAAATTACCCCGTCCCACGTGATTTCTACCAAAGCCTGCATACACCTGTCAACACTTTTTTTTGCGGTAGAAGAGGGTTTTGGGGCTTGCAACCGCGAAAAAAATTTCCATAAATTTCAATAAGTTTTAGTTTAAAAATGAAAATTAGCCCTTATTATTTTTTATGCTGCTTTTTTTGCAAAAATTCCTCCAGCACCCCCTTTACCCCTTGCTCGATGAGTTTCGTACTGATCCCCACTTTCGGCTTATTAATGTCACCGGTGAGGGAAAAGGGGATGGTGAGGCGCCCCTTGTCATCCATGAAAAAAATCCATCCTTTTCCCGTGAGGTCGCCTGTCACCGAAGGGGGGAGATGGGCCTCACCTTCGAGCTTTAATGTCGAGTCCAGGCCGATATCCCCCGACAGTTTAATGGCCGTGTCCTTTTCAGAGAGAAGCAGGTTTGGAACGGTAACCATTCCATTCTGGACGGTAAAAGCAGTACTGAGATCGTCAAACGTGGTCTTCTCTTTCCCTCCACCTTTTCCTCCCAGCGCCTGTACGATGCGATTGATAAGGTTCAACGAGGTCAGTTCACCCTCCTTTACCTGAACATTTCCATTGCCGGTGAGCGATTTTTTGAGAGTGTCGAAGGAAAGCCCCGCTCCCCCCAGTGCAACCTCGCCGTTGAGCTTTCCCTTTACCATCTCCTTGGATGAGGTAAAGGCATACACGAGGGTGTCGACATCCACTTCCGTCACCTTGGCCTTCATACGAAAGGGAGATGGCTCCCGTGCCATATTAAGGCTCCCGTCCCCTTCCACTGTCCCCTTAAAGGCAGCGCAGGTGAACTGCCTAATTCTTATCTCCCCGCTCTTCATTTCACCGGCAACGAGGAGATTGCGAAAGTCGGTCTTTTGAAACGTCCCTTCCTTGACCCTGAGACGCCCCCGTACATCGAAGCCGCCCTTGTGCGCGGTCTGTTTCTCTTTACCTGGTGTCTTCTTGGGAGGAGTTTCTTTTTCTGCGCCCTTTTTCTTTTCCACCAGTGCAATATCTAAATGAGAAGAATCGGCCTCCAGAGAGAGCAGGGGGTTACCTTGAGCCGGGACTATGAGGTCGCCCGCCAGGGCTACAAGCCCCTTCAGCCTGATTGCTTGAGATACGATAAGGTCATTCATGGTGATTTCACCTTTGGCCTTGAGAGAGGAACCCTTATCTCGTTCGAAGCTCAAGTCGGCCTTTAAAGCCCCTCCCATAGTATCTTCTCCCCCTTCCGAGAGTTTTTTCATGAGGGAGGCGAGTTCAGGGAAATCTGCCTGCAGCCTGCCCTTCAAGGGGATATTTTTCAGATTGATGGTCCGGCCCAGGGGCCCTGCCCATCCGGCGAGCACTATTTCCCCGGGTGACCATCGCAAAGAGAGTTTGTATTGTATTTTCTTGTCCAAGGAAAGGTCACGCAAATCCAAATCGATCCGCTCTATTTCGGTTCTACTGACCGGTGTCGCACTCCTGTCCAGATAGATGAATTTCCCCTCTTTGATTGATGCCTTGGAGAGGTAAAGACCTTGCAGGGCCTTTGACTCATCCGTCTTTATCTTGCCGCTCTGCAGCCGACCTTTTCTCTCCGTCGTACCCGTCTCTTCCATGTACGGGATATTCAGCCTTCCCTGCGGGTTCTTCTCGATGAAGACCACGGGTCGGTTGAGGGTGAGCCCGGCAATCTCCTTTCGCCCGAACAGGAGCGGGATGATCCTGACCCTGACCTTGAGGGCCTGCAGGGAGAGCAGCGGGGTCTGAGAAAATGCCGGATGATTGGAGATGACCACGTTTTCTATCTTGGCCCCCAGGGTTGGGAGGATGGTAATACGCAGCTTTCCGATAGAGCAATCTCGGTGCAAGGCCTGCTCCAGCTTTTCCTCGATCATCCCCTTGTATGTATCGAGGCTGACGAGGTAGGGGAGGATAAATGCTGCTGCGATCACGAGCAGTACAAAAGAGAGGAGGATGATCCCCGTAATCTTCATGCCTTTTTTCATCTTTTTCCTCCTTGTGCGGTTTTAGAGTTAACCTTATCGCTGTGGTTCAACGATTACCTTAATGGATTCACCACCCTCTGCCACCAGACGGAAACCCAAACCTGTCTCCGCCAAGCCCAAACGGTGGGTGATCATCTCATGTACCGGCACCCGGCGAGCACGGATCAGATCGATGGCCACGCAGATATCCAGGGGGCCGCCGCCATAGGAGGGCATCAAGGTGATCCCCTTGCGCCAAAACTCGTTGACGGGAACGGGGAGCTCCATCCCCGGCCCTGTCGGCGCGAAGAAGAGCACCGTCCCCCCGCGATCCACTGATTGCAAGGCTTGAGAAAAAGCGGGAAAGGCCCCGGTACAGACGATGACCAAATCGGCCAGTCTATTGTCGTTGTCCTGACGCAAGCGGGCAGGAACATCCGCTTCGGCATGGATGACGCAATCGGCCCCGAGGCGTTGCGCAGCATGCAGCCGGTAGTCGCTGACGTCCGTTGCGACGATGCGACCGGCCCCTGAAGCGCGGGCCATGGCCACGTGAAGCAGCCCGGAGATACCGCTGCCGAGGACAAGAACCGTCTGACCCGGAAGTAGACGCGCCAGCCGCTGCCCTCTGACGACGCAGGCCAGGGGTTCGATGAACGTACCGTCATCGAACGATATCTCATCGGGGAGTAGAAATACGCCCCGATCCACATTGAGGGGTGGCACCCGCAGGTATTCGGCAAAGCCACCAGGATCGTAATTGGTGGTGTGCAGGGTCTCGCAAACCGTGTGCAGGCCATGCAGGCAATAACGGCAGGTATTACAGGGAACGTGGTGGGAGACGAAGACCCTGTCGCCGACATGGTAACAATCAACACCCTCTCCGACGTCGGCGATCTCTCCGGTGATCTCGTGGCCTAACACGAGAGGGGCCTTTTTGATGCGATACCATTCCATCACATCGCTGCCGCAGATGCCGCTGGCCAGCACCTTGACCAGCAGCTCACCAGGGCCAATCCGAGGCGCCGGCATCTCCTCCAGGCGCACGTCCTGGTTATTGTAGTACATTGCCACGCGCACGCTATCTTCCTGTCAAAAACGGTTTATGACTATCTGGTAAAAGGTGAAACGAGAGGTGCAGTTCCATGAAAACACGCTGTTTGACGACCTTCGCTTTGCTATTTCCCCCTGGAAAGTCCGGGTCCGCTACTCGCTTTTTTTCACGCTGTTGAACAGATTCTGAGCCTCGTCAGCCGTAGCGTTCTCGTGGATGATGGCGCGCAAGGCCCTGGCCATGGCCACCGGGTGTTTGTTTTGCCAGACGTTACGGCCCAGGTTTATACCGATAGCTCCCTTTTGCATACCATCGAAGACAAACTCGAATACCTCAAGATCCGTCTTGCACTTGGGGCCGCCTGCCATGACCACGGGCACGGGACAGGTATCTACGACTTTGTCGAAATCTTTGCACCAGTAGGTCTTCACGACCCGTGCGCCCAATTCGGCAGCGATGCGGCAGCACAGGGCCAGATAGCGGTCCTCCCTCTTTTCCAACTCTCTCCCCACAGCGGTGACCGCCATGACAGGGATGCCGTATTCTTCGCATTCATTCACGAGGTTGGCCAGGTTTAACAGCGTTTCATGCTCGTAATCGCTGCCGACGAAGATGGAGATCCCCACGGCGGCCGCATTGAGGCGGACGGCTTCACGGACAGAAGTAGTAAGGCCCTCATGGGCCAGATCTTTTCCCGCAAGGCTGGTCCCGCCCGACACCCTGAGGATGATCGGTTTGCTGCTGGTCGGATCTATACATGACCGCACTATACCGCGCGTAACAAAGAGTGCGTCGCAATAGGGGAGGAGGGGCCTCACTGTTTCGCCCGGCTTCTCCAGCCTTTGGGTGGGTCCCTGAAAGTATCCGTGATCTATGGGCAAAAAGAAACAGTGGCCGTCGGGCTGTATCAATTGTGACAGGCGGTTTTTCATCCCCCAATCCATGTGAACGACCTCCTCATATTTTCCTTGCAGCTTTCCGAGAACCGGCTATCAGTGATGAAAATCTCTCTTTTGATTGCGAACATAGGTATAATAGGAAAATGGCGCTTATTGGTCAAGGGGAAATATGTCTATGCTTCGTGCCCTTTCCCCTCTCCAAGATACTCGGTGCGTCAAAAACCTTCGGCCTATGATTTCTCATTGACACCTTTTCACTGAAATGGTAGAAAGAATAGAAGCTGTAGCAGGAGGAGAAAGATGTTAGTTAGTGATATCATGACGCACAATGTGATCACCGTCCCCAGCGATACGCCTGTTTTAGAGGCCGAGCGAATTATGGAGTTTCACAAATTCGCGCGCCTGCCGGTTGTTGATAAGGGAAAACTGGTGGGATTGGTGACCAAGGATAACCTCTTAAAGGCCAGCCCCTCGAACGCCACCTCTTTTAGCCGGGGGGAGCTCTACTATCTCCTTTCACGATTGACCGTCAAGGAAATCATGGTGAAGAAGGTGGTGACGG